>Ga0182015_10003390_pt1 | contig 17960 bp, 11 predicted proteins | sample 712P3MmetaG_FD_120478 | JGI IMG/M metagenome (GOLD analysis project Ga0182015, IMG submission 120478) | Permafrost microbial communities from Stordalen Mire, Sweden - 712P3M metaG | ecosystem: Environmental > Terrestrial > Soil > Wetlands > Permafrost | place: Sweden: Stordalen | collected...
CGGTCGCCCAGTTCACCTCGCAGATTCCACTCGGTCGCAGGGGCAAGCCCGAGGAAATCGCGGCCGCAGTCGTGTTCCTCGCCTCCGATGAAAGTTCATATATCACCGGCGTGGATCTCGCCGACGCCTTAGTGAAACACTTCTCCTGAAGGCACGGGGAATGCCCTCCACTACTACTATTCACGAACACTTCGGTACGTACCGGCAACTCTACGAAAAAGTAGGCTACCAGACGAAGCCGAAGATATTTGGCGAGGGGAGCAGAGTGAGCGTTCGGTGAATTTGCGCCGGAAACTGGTTGCATCGATCCAGGAACTGTTCCCAGCTACGGTCAGAGTCACACATTTGCCCAGAAGAACAAGGTCACTGCTTCTGATCGATGAGACTTTCATGGTATCGGTTCTGCTTTGCAGGTCGAAATTAAAACGTGGCATCCCCTACTGGGTGCTGGAACCGAACTCTGCCGAGCGTACCTATATAACTCTAGTCTGCACGATGAACGAATATCATGATCGTGTGCTCGACTATTTCCTGCTGCCTCGAATGGATGGGTTTAAAGCTATATGCTTTCATGATTCTTTTCTTCGTACTGCCGAACGATTGCACAGCGTGAAGGACTTTTACACGAAGGTCATAGAGCTAAGACGAATAAACCCGGCAAGCTAAGGCTTCTCGTTTCTGCCTCCACTAGCACAAAACGGAACAACAACCGCCGAGTGAGAACCATTGATCCTGAGTCGCAGGTATCACCCCGACTGTAAGTGCTTCCCTACGAGTGACGGCAGCGAGAAACAATTCATTTGCTAAACCGTTGTACGGGTTAGCCGTGTGTCCGCACACTCATGTGATTTTGCAGCAAAGAAATCTCGGTCACAGCTGCTAGGAATTCTGTGAGCGAGGTGATGTGTATACCGCGCTTCATCCATATGTTATCTGCGGTTATGTGAAAGCGGTTTATCCGGTCCAAATTCGGAAAAACGCGCATTGCCTGGACGGCGCTGTTCTTAGTATCTAGGAAAGCAAGTAGCATTACGCAGTGGCGTTCTTCCGCAGCCGGGGTAATCGACCAGGTGGGAAACTCGTTCTTTGGAATAGAACGACAAACGAGAACGCTGACTGTATTGTCATTTGCAAGGCGAATTTGGCTCCTGCGCCTCCCTCCGTGGCGGAGAATGGAAACCTGCGTGGGGAACGTCGCAAGTATTTCCTCCATCAAGTTCTCACGTATCGCCTGAGTCCGGCGGCGGAGATCAATGGGATCGAAATCGTGAGGACCGCCGTATCCGATCAAACCATACGCGTTGCGAATGCTGCCAAAACGACTTCGGTAAACCGATGGCGAAGGGATTTCGGGCGTTGCCCTCATGAGGCGCATGGATAGCTCGCCCTTATTTGCAAGCAATGAACGCAAGCGTTCCAAGAGTTCTTCATTGGATCGGTTTACGGTGCGCACGGATAAGAGACGTTGTGCTTCTTGAAATGTGGACTCCGCCACTATCGAAGTAAATGCTTTCGGTGTAAATATCCATTCTGACTTAGGTCTTTGGGTTTGGGCCGTACCGAGCTTCTGAGACGTACGGCCAAAGCGATTGCACCCACTATATTTGGGGTGAGTGAGAATGGAGTAAACAGCCGTGTAATCCCATGGAGTGTTGCCTAGATATTTCGTCCCTCTTCGATTCAGCTCCATTGCAATACCGTGAACAGATCGGTTCGCTTCTGTGAACATTCGGTATATTTCCTTCACGCACTCTACCTCTTCCAAAGGGCCGGGTACCAGAATTACTCGGTCCGTGGTTATGCTCTTGCGCTCACCCGCCGCAAGCTGAAACTTTGGCTGGCGTTCGGGTGAAACCAGCATCCTTCGTAGTCCATATCCGGGAGCCCCCCCTGTTTAAACCCCAAATGAGCAAGTCTCACCAATCCCCCAAGGACTTTGACGCCGAGTTCTCGGCTGTACTCGCCCGCCATTGATCTCTTCAAAGCTTTTAGCAGCATATTCGGCAGGGTGCCATCGTTGGCAAAGATTTCGGCACAGTAGTGGATGGGAACGCCCGCAGACTTACATAGAAACTCGTAATGCGCCGCTTCATCCGCATCTTGAAACCGCCCCCAGCGGCTAATGTCGTACACCAGAATGGCTTTGTATCCCGGAGTGCCGCTAACCACGTCTTTCAAGAGCTGCCGGAGGCCGTCTCTGTGTTTGAGTACGACTCCGCTTTTTGCGGCGTCCGTATACGTTTGAACAACCGAAAACCCGTGCAAGCCCGCATAGGCTTGTATTGCTACTCCTTGGTTATCCAGCGAGTACTGCTGGTGTTCGGTTGACATGCGAAGGTATTGAGCGACAGGAATAAGCTGGTGAGCAATCGTCATTGTGTCCTTCCTCTGAAGGACATCATCGGCGGATCGGAGATAAGCTTTAGGGAACTTGGGAAAAATCTAGCTGTGGCGTTACTTATGCGCTTTGTCCGGATGCTCCAAGGCTGACAGCAGCCTGAACAGTTGAGAAAGAATTTCGCTGCGTCTCATCCGGAGGTGTTGAAAAGCCATGATTTCGCCAAGGTCACGAGACGCCGCTTCCCAGTGCGCCGCGTCCCATCTTTCGATCAGCTTGAGTTCGGCTACAAGGCTTTCGATCTTCTCCAATGCTTTACATTTGGACTTCATGTCAGTGCAAATGCACATTGATGACCGATGTCTGCACCCTTTATTTTAAGCGGCAAGGAGACCTTGGTTCCTGCTTAACGTGCCGAAATATCGGCATCATGTTTCGGCAATATCGGCACTAGCAGAAGATCCAGGGCGAGACGGGACGAGCCAAGCTACCCTTCATCTGAGCCGCCCGGACTTCTCATATCGATTTCGCTACAGCCGCCATGATGTGAACGACTTTATCTAGAAATGTCCCCTAGTTGTGGTTTTATCCGGTTCATATTGTTGGATTGTGCAATTTGTTCTGAGCCGGTCGATCTCACGTTTGACCTGTCTGCCGACGAAAAGGGCAAAGCCATTCACGAAGATTGCTATGTCACGCACATCACCAGCTCCCACAGCAATCCGCCCGCCAGATCTCCATAGACAGTATTGTGAAAACCCTTGAAGCGGGACACTTTGAATTATGGGAACAGGAAGTAGTTTTTGGCTACATGAAGCGCCACAATCTAGACTCCGGCAGGAAATAGTTATTGAGGGTGAGCTACTAAAACGTGGTCCGCGTGAGCAGCCAAATTCGGAACGAGCCATCGAAACAAGAAAGTGGCGGCTAGGGCTCCCGCCAGTTGCGCCACGATAAATAGAGGAGCATCGGAAGGCCGGATTCCCGCGAATGTGTCAGAAAAGGTCCGAGCGATTGTCACTGCGGGATTGGCGAACGAGGTTGACGCGGTGAACCAATAAGCGGAGGTGATGTAGCTAGCGACAGCGAACGGCACGGCTCCTGAGCGGAGTCGCGAACATCCCCAGATAACCGACAGCAGTCCGAATGTAGCTACGAACTCGCTGAGGACCAACGACCATCCGTGGCGTGAATGCGTGGAGACGGAATACCAACGCAATCCAAACATCAGATGCGCGACAATTCCTCCCGCAATTCCCCCTGCGCATTGAACGATGATGTAGGCAAGCGCGTCAGGCCAAGTGATACCGCGCTCAAGAGCATCCGCCAGAGTGACAGCCGGGTTTAGGTGTGCGCCTGAAATCGGACCGAAGGTCAGAATGAGAGCGACGAGTGCTGCGCCCGTGGCGATGGTATTGGCAAGGAGAGCAATCGCGACATTCCCGCCAGAGAGCCGTTCGCCCATAATGCCGGAGCCGACCACGGCTGCGACGAGGAACGCGCTGCCTACGAACTCAGCGGTCAATCGAGCACGCAGGTTAAATTTCATTGCTGCCCGATCTTGTCGATCTCTTTCTTGATTGCCATCTTGTCGATGCTCGCCAGAGGAAGGCACAGGAACAAACTGATCCGCCGTTCTAGTGTCATGAAAGCGTCTCGGTACGCACGCTTGATTTCCTCTTCCGTGCCGCGAAAAGCAGCCGGGTCGGGCACTCCCCAGTGGGCCGTCTGCGGCTGGCCGGGCCAAAAGGGACAGACTTCCTTCGCGGCGTTATCGCAGACGGTGAAGACAAAATCGAGCTTGGGAGCATCGGATTTCGCAAACTCGTCCCAGCTTTTGCTGCGGAGGCCGTCTGTCGGCAAATGAGCACCCTCTAGCTGCGCGATCGCTTCCGGTCGGACCGCTCCTGATGGGTGTGACCCGGCGCTGTAGGCGGTAAAGTTCGCCCGTCCTTTGTAGTTCATGATTGCTTCGGCCATGATGGACCGAGCAGAGTTGCCCGTGCACAGGAACAAGACGTTGTAGTGGTCGTTCATGTCAGTTGCTGCGAGGCTTCATGGCGCGCACAAAAGCACTCATGATCTTCCCATCCACTTGCGGCGCGATTGCGTCAACGTCAATGTTCTGGCCCGCTAGAAATTCGCGAGCATCGTCCACGTTGTAAACGCGGGTTGGTTCAAGGTCTATCTGCTCAAATCCTGCGGCGGCGAGCTTCGTCCGGTAGTCGTTCTCTTCTAACGAGCCCGCTACACAGCCAACCCAAAGCAGAAGGCTCTTCCGAACCTCCGGCACGATGTCGCCGCGAGTGACTACGTCCGACACAGCGAATCGTCCACCCGGCTTGAGCACGCGAAAGGCTTCGCGCAGGACCGCATCCTTATCCGAGGATAGATTGATCACGCAATTTGAAATGATGACGTCAACGGAGTTGTCGGGCAGCGGTATGTGTTCTATCTCACCCTTCAAGAACTCCACGTTTGTGATACCTGACTTGCGCTTGTTCTCTTCGGCGAGCGCGAGCATCTCGTCCGTCATGTCCAGCCCGTAGGCTTTCCCGGTCGGACCTACTCGTTTCGCTGAGAGTAGAACGTCTATCCCGCCGCCCGACCCAAGGTCCAGCACGGTCTCGCCCGGATTGAGCTTCGCTAAGGCAGTCGGGTTTCCGCAACCCAACGAGGCCAGAAGCGCCTCTTCGGGAATCTCCCCAGCTTGTGCGGCGTCGTACAAATTCGCGGTGATTGGGTCGCAACATCCACTACCGCTGACCGGACTGGCTCCGCAGCAAGAACTTCCACCAGTCTTGACTCTCAGAGCGGCTTGTCCGTATTTTTCTTTGACAACTTCCTTAATGTCGGTGCTCATGATCTCTCCTTATTTGCAGATTCGCACGATTTGTTCGGGCTTGACGGCCTTGTTTCGGGTGCAGCACTCCGCGTACAGAAACTGAAGCAATTCCTGAAGTGCCTCTGTGTTGGCGGTGTATCGCAGGAATGTGCTCTCGCGCTGAACGCGGACTAAGTCCTCACCTTTGAGTTTTTCAAGGTGGTGGGAAAGGGTTGAATTGGGAATGTCGAGTTCGTCTTGAATCTCGGTGACGACAAGGCCGTCCGGGTGCGCTGATAGTAGCAACTGCATGATCCGTAGGCGCGGTTCCGAACCCATCGCGGAAAGCATGTCGGCCAGCTTCGCGACTTTGTCCGGCGGCTTGGCTTGAACGCTAGGCATATTTCCATACTTGCAGAAATATAGGATGGCTGTCAAGGAGAAATCCGCTGACCTACACGTCCGTGCGGCTACCGCACGGCTACTGGGTGGCGGAGAGAGTGGGATACTCAGCCGCCGTCTAGAAAACCCACAAACACTGGCAGCCTGATTGGGTTCGCGTGTGACTGCGTGCCTAGCGGGCAGTCACAAGACCGAAAGTTTCTCCGGCGGAAAGAATTACTTGAGGCGCGGATTTCTGATAATTTTCGACTTTTATGCTCGCGCTTTCTCGGCCCGTTGTGGCTCCACTTCCCGCAAGCCGATTCTGGGGAGTAAGCGAGATTTCATTTGTCCCATGATTGGGAGTTCAAGACAAAGTCCTCTCAGAAGAATCTCGCTTTGAACTGTTCATGTCTTTCGCGCGCGTGCGCCATGATTTCGGCAAACTCGCGTTCTCTGCGGAGATTGTTGAGCAGCGGATCAGATTCGAAATAGGGGTAACAGAAGAAACCGCCTTCAACACTGCGCCGCAGCATCCGCAATGACGAAGCTCTATCGCTGAGCACAGCATAAGCTTGCGCCACTTTGTAGATGCCTTCAGCGTCGCTCACTCCGAGCTTCTCAATTTTCTCTTCCGTCTGGCGCAATAGAGCAAGACCAGCGGTATTATCGTTATTTATTGCGTAGCTGAGTGCCTTACCAATCGCTGCCTGCATCAGAGACGGATCCTGCTCGAAAGCGCGATTAAAGTCTGTTGCGGCCTCTTGCATTCTCCCGGCATAGTATTCCGCGAATCCGCGATAGAACAAGATATACGGAGAGTCGTTCACGGGCAGGCTCTGCAGGAATTTGTCGTACTCACCCAGATAGAGATAAGCGTTCATGGCCGAGCTGTTGATCTTCACCTGCGGATCAAATCTCCGCGCCAGTTCCGATTCCGTGACTGCTTGCTGCAGCATGCCTCCGAAGCGATAGGCGTATCCTAATTCCCAATGCGCCTCGGCATTGTTTGGGCTGTTTTGTATGGCCTCTCTGAGAAGAGGAACAGATTGTTCAACGCTTCCGGTATCAGTAAGGAGGTTTGCCATGTAAACCCGAGGAGCGACGAGAGCAGGATCGAGCGTAATTGCTTTTTCAAATGCCGCTCGCGCCCTGCCGTAATTCTCGTGTCCGCCGAACTGCAGCGATGCATTGGTCGCATAGGCACGCCCCAGATATGCCCATGCTGGCGCGTAGCCAGGCTCAATAGACGTTGACTTCTCCAGCATCGTGATCGCAGCTAAGAAGTCGTTCAAAGAATAGAGGTCGACTCCATGCAGAAAATATTCGTAAGCCTTAGGGTTGATCGGCGCCTGTGGCTTAAGCTTTTTCGCTTCAGTCGGCGAAAGCGTTAGTTGCAATCCCTGAATAATCTGCTCGGAAACACGGTCTTGCACTGTAAGCAGTTTGTCGAATTTGGTGTCGAAGGAATCTTGCCACAGGATCTTGTCGGGCTTAACGTCAATTAGTTGTGTCGTGATTCTCAAGTCATCGCCATCTTTGATGAAGCTGCCTGTGAGCAGAATCCCTACATTGAGGTCGGCCGCTACCTTTTGCGGATCGATGGTTTGATTACGGTAGCGTTCGATGGAAGACGATGGGCGGACGGTCAGTGCACTGATGTAGGCAAGCTTCGTAATCACCGCGTCGGCCAGAGAGAAGCCAAGAAAATCAACTTGCGGATCTTCGCGAAGATTACGAAATGGAAGAACGGCTAGCGTGCGTGGTCCGGCGGTATCAGCGGTCGGTTGATGCGATCTCCGCGATGCCAGGTAATACCCGCCCGCGAAGAGTGCTGCGACGATTACAGCGATTGCTACGGCGGCTGGCAGCCACCAAGAAGGGCGTGAAGGCAAAAGAGGAGCAGACGTAGTTCCTGAAGCGGTTACGACTCGAGCCGTCCCACTCCCCGTTTGCGGCGGCAACATCGATTCGGTCCCATATTTACTGCTGGAAGCTGGCTGCTCAGTTTGATTAGCGATTTGAGTGATGGGTTCTTGAATACTGTGCCGAGATTCGCTGATTGGCCGAACAAAAGGATCGCTCCGGGTGCTGCTGGCAGGATCCGAGCCCGACGCTCTTGAGGCAGTGTCGTTCCAGGTCGCGCGCGGGTGGGACTCAATCTCCCGCTTTACCCGCTTCAAATCGGCCAGCATCTCGGCTGCGCTTTGGTAGCGGAGGTCGCGATTTTTCTCCAAAGCCTTTTCGATGATCGCCTGTATGCTGATCGGAAGGTCAGGATTCAGGCGCACAGCCGGAACTGGATCATGTTCAAGAATCGCGCTGAAGATCACCGCGGAGCTTTCGCCGCGAAACGGCAAAGCGCCAGTGGTCATCTCGTAGAGAACCGCGCCAAAAGAAAACAAATCGGTGCGCGCGTCCAACTCCCGCGCACGGGCCTGTTCCGGGGACATATACGCAACTGTTCCTAGCGCTGACCCTGGGCTGGTGAGGTACTCTTCGTCGATCTGACTCAGGGTTCTGGCGCTTGCCAAGCCGGTTGAAGAAATACTAGCGGCAGTCACTTTGGCGAGACCGAAATCCAGAACCTTCGCGTGGCCGCGCTTGGTAATGAAAATGTTTCCCGGTTTGATATCGCGGTGAATGATGCCTTGCGAGTGTGTTGCATCGAGCGCATCGGCGATTTCGATTGCGATCGAGAGCGCAGTTTCAACATCCACAGGACGGCCACCGATGCGGTGTTTCAGCGTCAAGCCATCAAGAAATTCCATGGCAATGAAGCGTTTGCCGACGTGCTCCCCAATTTCATAAATTGTGCAGATGTTCGGATGGTTTAGGGCAGACGCTGCTCGCGCCTCACGGTGGAAGCGCTCCAAGGCTTGGGCATCTCGAGAAACATCGTCAGGAAGGAACTTGAGGGCAACAAATCGGCCTAAAGAAATATCCTCAGCTTTGTAGACCACACCCATCCCTCCACCACCGAGCTTTTCAACGACGCGGTAGTGCGAGAAGGTCTGGTTGATCACGGATAGAGAATCCTACGTGCCCCAAGAATGGCCGTCAAACGGCGAGTCTGCAGCAATGTGCCATCCAAATCCAGGTATCAAGCATAATCATAAGGCTTTTGGGCACCGGCGCGGCTCCGAACTCTACCAGCCCAAGCCGGCCCTGCCGGTACGATCTGGAAGCGCCCCCCCGCATTCCACGGAAGCGAAACCAGCGCCAGAGTTAGTCGGAACTATGAAACGATCGCCTCTTGCTTACTACTTTTTTCTCCCGCTGGTCGTTTCGCGTGCCTTTGCGACCAAGGAGTCGAATCGCGGGTCATCGTGAAGAGACTTCAATTCAGGATCAGCTGAAAGTTCTCCCGGCGAGATGAGGCCGTTCTCGATAGCATGGTTCAGGTCCGCGAAAGCTTCGTCCGGCCCACCTCTCGCCGCCTCAGCGCAGGCAAAGTTGTACCAAGCCTCGGCCACCGTTGCCGGCTGATTCGTCTTTCCCGCTGTCTCGATTACATCGCGAAACATTTTCTCTGAATCAGCATAATGTCCCTCCCGGCTGAGGACCAGCGCTTCCATTTCCATGCTCTGCAATGTGGAGGTGTGGGTCGGGCCTAGCACGCGAGTTTTGATCTCGATAATTTGGCTCTGGAGCTTGTCGGCTTCGGCGTAACGGCCTTCCTTCATCATCGTGACGGAAAGCATCATCATTGCCCTAAGAGTTTGAGGATGTTCCGGCCCCAGTACGCGATGCTGAGCGGCAATCACGTCGGAATACAGCTTTTCAGCCTCTGGAAAGCGGCCCTCCTCCTCAAGATTTTCAGCCGCGTGTGACATCGAAAGCAGGGTCGCTGGATGGTCCGGCCCGAGAGTTCGCTTCTGTGCTGCGACCAGTTCGCCATAAATCTGATCTGCTTCCGCATACCGCCCCTGCGGGGTCAGAATTTCTGCCAGCTCGTTCAAAGTGCTCAGGGTTTGAGGATCGTCCAGGCCAAGTACTTTGTGCTCCGCGTTCAGTGTTTGGCGGAACATGCTTTCAGCGTCGGTGTGACGTGCTTCATTGGCATAAACATAACCGAGGCGATCCATAGACCCCAGAGTGTCAGGATCATTGGGACCGAGAACCTGGCGCTGGGCCTCTAGCGTGTTTTGCAACAACTTTTCCGCCTCTGGCAAATGCCCTTGGGCGCGGAGGAGCTGAGCCAGATAACTTTCACTTGCCAGTGTTTCCCGGCTTCGTTCTCCGGACATTGAGCTTTGAATTGCCCGCGCGTGTTCTGCCAAATCTCGCGCGCGGCCATACAAGCCCAGCCCGGCATACGTCTGCGCCATGGTTTCCATCAGTTGGGCCTGCAGCTCCGGGTCCTTGCGCAGGCCAGTGTCGATGTCTTTCGAGGACTTATCCAGAATCTCGCGCGCTGTGACTGCATTGCCGCGCGCCTCGCTGGGGTTCGATACTTTGAACATGCCGGTCATAAACTTCGTAACGCGGTCGGCGCGGTCGCGCTCCCGCGTAATCCTCCGCAACTCGATCGCCTGCATTACTCCGAACGCGATCAGCAGCATTGCCATAGCGGTGGCCGCCGGCACTCCGAATTTATGGCGCTGAACATATTTCTTGATCCGGTAAACTAGGCTTGCAGGCCGCGCAATGACAGGTTCGTTGCGCAGATAGCGTCCGAGATCGGCCGCCAGTTCCACAGGCGTGCCATACCTGCGGGCGCGGTCTCTCTCCAGAGCTTTCAAGGTGATCCAGTCCAGATCGCCGCGCAGCATGTTTGCCAGTTGCCGAGGGTCCGTGCTCCTTTTTTCCGCAATGGCCGCCGCAGCCGGGTCTGTGATGAGTCTTGTGCTCGGACTCGTCGGCTCCTCTTCGTGCACCTGCCGCAGAACTTCATGAAAAGGTTTGCTCTCCCACTGCTGTGCATCCAGGGCCAACACTCCCGTAAGCAGTTCGTAGAGCACCACGCCGAGCGAATAAACGTCGCTTCGGGTATCTACATCGGCGACGATGGGATCCATCTGCTCCGGGCTCATGTATCCGGGCGTTCCCACCAGCCCCCCGACACGCGTCACCAGCGTCCCTTGCTTCGATTGCTGGGAGATCGCTTTGGCCAGTCCGAAGTCGATAATTCGCGGCACAGGCTTGCCATCCACTTCAACCACCAGAATGTTGGTGGGTTTCAGGTCGCGATGGATAATTGCTTTCTGATGGGCGTGCTGCACGCCTTCACACACTTTTGTGAAAAGAAGCAGGCGCTCGCTAAGAGAGAGGCGCTTCTCGTCGCAGTATTCGGTGATGGGCAGGCCCTGCACATACTCCATGGCGAAGTACGGTTGGCCTTCGGCCGTGGAACCGGCGTCGAAAACCTTAGCGATGGCAGGGTGATCCATCATGGCCAGCGCCTGCCGCTCCAGATCGAAGCGTATCAATGCGGACTTGTCATAGCGGCCTGCTTTGATGATCTTCAGCGCAACCTGCCGTTTGACGGGAGCAGACTGTTCCGCCAGCCACACCTCTCCCATCCCACCCTCTCCCAATTTCCTGATCAGGCGATAGGGCCCAATCGAACCGAGGTCGGGCGCAGGAGATTCCACGGGAGCAGCGTCTGGGTCGAAGGCAGCCTTAGGATCCGGACTGGCGCTGGAGTCCGCGTTGTTCGGAGTTGACTTGGGTGCGAGATCGCTCACGCTTCTCTCTCTGAAACGAGATGCAAATCGACGGTAAGTTTAGCACCCAAAGGGAAGGCGCATGAGTCAGTTGGCACAGCTCGGTAAATTAACCGCACTCGGCATTTCGATTCGAGGGACCGTTCGATCATTCCCGGATGGTCGGCCAACAGGAGGCTGTCCAGAAACGGGCTTATAGGAAATACTGACCTCGGTTAACAAGGCGCCGCCAAAAGTCAACTCGCTAAGGCAGAATCCCCAAGTTCTGATCGCATTGCATTCGCCCCGTGCGGTCGTTGAAACCGGACTGCACGATTGCCCTCCGGAGAAAAGCCGGGAATGTGGCGGCTTCACTGCCGAGCAGTCCGTTCTCTGCAGTCCGGTTTGTCCGGGAATAATCGCTAAATACGGGCATTTTCTGCATATTTCGGAGGAAGAAGGGCCGACTTTCTCTGCGGTCCAGACTGCGTGGCGGAGGGAAGTGGATTCGAACCCTCGGTACGGTTTTGCCACGCTAAGCCTCGACATATCCGTAGGTTGCAGATAGCAAAACCTTACCAGAGAATTTCACGCTAAATCCCGACATCAGAGCTTTGCAATCAGTCCGGGGTCCATTCGCCATCCATTCGGACTTGAAGGCGAACGCCAGGCGATTCTGTGGCAGAAAGTGGTCACTTTGCCCTGCCCCAGGCAGCCTGATTGGGTTCGCGTGTGACTGCGTGCCTAGCGGCAGTCACAAGACCGAAAGTTTCTCCGGCGGAAAGAATTACTTGAGGCGGATTTCTGATAATTTTCGACTTTTATGCTCGCGCTTTCTCGGCCGTTGTGGCTCGACTTCCCACAAGCCGACTTGAACTAAGCCGCGTTGCGGCGGACGCATGCGCGTGTCACCGTTGCTCCTCTCACCACCCGTGGTTATGAATTCAGTAAAGGAAGATCGAGCGGGCACGACTTCCGGAATCAACAATGCAGTGGCACGGGTAGCAGGGAACTCGCTATTGCGGTCCAGAATCGGCTCGTCACCGGGCGGTTGGTCGGCAAACCTTACCTTACCGGATTAGGGAAGGGTTGCCCTTGATTCGGGAGTAACCCGCCGTCGCAGGCTCATTGCTCATGCCCGTGATCCACTGCAGGTGCTAGTCTGATGTAATAACGATGAACAACCGTGACATCCAGGCGGCTTGGAAGTATCACGATGTTACGAAACACTCCCACTGGAGTATTCGTAACAATCATCACTTCCTGGATTGGGCGAATCGGCCGCAGCCTTTCAAAATCTATCCGAGGATAGTGCCGTTTCCGCTACCGCGGGACGTGCCGCAAACGGGGGTGGCCGCGCTCTCCGCGATCTCAGAGCCAGTGCCCTCGTCGCTGGGCGATTTGGTACCTGACCTTCATGATCTGGCTCGCATTCTCTTTTTCTCGGCGGGGATTACCAAACAGCGCGCACATCCAGGCGGAGAAATCTACTTTCGGGCTGCAGCCTGCACTGGAGCCCTCTACGAGATTGAGTTGTACGTGGTGACTGGCGATCTATCCGGCCTGGATGCCGGCGTTTATCACTTCAATCCCGCGGATCTCTCGCTAGGGCTGCTGCGAAAAGGTGATTTCCACGGAAACCTGGCTCAGGCGACCGCGATGGAACCCGCGGTGGCTCACGCGCCCGCGACGATCGTCTGTACCGGAACATACTGGCGAAACGCCTGGAAGTACCAGGCGCGCACCTATCGCCATTTCGGTTGGGACAACGGCACGCTGCTGGCGAATATGCTGGCCATTTCTGCGGCTTCGGGGCTGCCCGCCGAGATCGTGCTCGGGTTTGTGGACGGCGAGGTGAACCGTTTACTTGATCTCGATACGCCGCGCGAGGTTTCCTTGTGCCTCGTACCGATCGGGCGCAAATCGAAAAGTTCTCTGCCAGCGCAGAGAGAGACTCTAGCGCTCGCTCTGGAGACAATCGCGTTTTCGGAGGGTGAGGTCGAGTATTCCGCCATGATTGAGATGCACGACGTGTCTTCGCTTCAGACCGAAGAGGAAGTAGCTCAGTGGCGAGGGAAGCAACAGGTCTTCCTACCCTCAACTCCGGCAGGAGAGGAGGTTCAACTGGAGCGCCCGCCCGAAGAAGAGCAACCGAAAGACACAATCGAGCAGGTAATTCTGCGCCGCGGCTCTACTCGAACCTTCGATGAGGCGGCATCCATTACACTGGCACAACTTTCTATTATTTTAGGCTGCGCCACGCGAGGTCTGTCGGCTGACTTCCTTAAGGGTTCCAGCGAACAGTTCAACGATCTTTACCTGATCGTGCATTCGGTGCAGGGGCTCAAGCCGGGCGCTTACTTCTTCCGGCGTGAGCGGAACACTCTGGAACTTTTGAAGACCGGAGAATTTCGCGCTGAGGCCCATCATCTTGGACTGGAGCAGGACCTGCCGGCGGACGCCTGCGTGGATATCTTCTTTCTCACCGGTATACAGCGCATTCTGGAGCAATACGGGAACCGCGGCTACCGGGCCGTCCAGCTGGAAGCGGGCGCAATCGGCGGAAAGATGTACCTGGCTGCGTATGCCCAGCGCCTAGGTGCAACCGGGCTAACCTTCTTCGACGACGATGTGATTGACTTCTTTTCACCGCACGCAAGGGACAAGAGTGCCATCTTCCTGCTTGCGATTGGCAAGCCGCTGAAACGTAAACCACAATAGAGCTAACTCCCGGATTGTCGGCCAACCCTACCTTACCGAGTAAGGTAAGAGTAGCCCGTGATCCGCTCAGAATCGATGCCAAGTGCGGAGATCACTTCCTAAAAGACGACTTCTGGCCCGGAATAGTTTCCGGTTAGCCTGCAACTCGGACACGGTCGCCAAAGTTGCCCACTTCTCCCTGCGGTCCTTGCCCATTTGTATTAACTATGGTTAACTAGATGACATCATCTCTGGTTAATGATTAAAAGAGGGAAACATTTCGCTTTAGAGCAAATGGGTAAGGAATTTATGGCGCGGGCAGTTCGCTTTGCCTTTCTTGTGTTGACCGTGGCGTGCCTCCTCCCGGGGGAAGCGCTGGCACAAGGCGAAACGACGAGCGCCATCGTTGGCGAAGTAAGGGACGTGACTAATGCAGTTGTACTGCGCGCTACGGTGACGATCACCAATCGCGAGACCGGCCTAAAGCGCAGCGCCAGGACCGATGACGCAGGGCGGTTCAATTTCCCACAGTTAAAGCCTGGCGCCTACTCGGTCAAAGCGGAAGCTCTCGGCTTCGAACCGCGGCAAAATGACAATGTCGTCGCGGGTCTGGGCCAGAAGCAAACCGTGGATTTCACGCTCAAGATCGCTCGATCCAATGAGGTAGTTGAGGTCAGTAGCGAGGCTCCACTCATCAACCCGGAAAACGCAAACACATCCACCACTCTGAGTGCGCCGGCGCTTGAGAATCTGCCGAATCCCGGTGGCGACCTAACCTACCCTCTGCAGTTTGCCCCTGGGGCGCTCATCAACACGGCGGGCAGCAGCAATGATTTCGTCGGCGGCACAAACGGGTATGGCAACGTCGAGTTTAACGGCCTACCCGCCCTCTCCAACGGCTACATCGTTGACGGACTGGAAACCAACGACCCGCTCACCAATCTCAACAGCGGCCTTTCCACCAACCTGGTCCTGGGATTGAATTCAATCTCGGAAGTGACCGTCAACACTCTTTCCTATTCCGTGGATCAAGGGCGGTATGGAGCATCCCAAATCGATTATGTCACCAAGTCCGGCACGAATCAGTTTCACGGGAATCTCTATGAACTGTGGAATGGCGCGCTACTCAATGCAGCGGACTACTTTACGAATGCGACGCCGGGAAACCACAAGCCGGGGGCAACTGTAAATCATTTCGGAGGCAGTGTGGGCGGTCCAATCCTACACAACAAACTGTTTTTCTTCCTCGACAGCGAGTGGGTTCGCATCGCGCTGCCCATTGTCACCCCGGCGATTGTTCCCAGTACCCCATTCCAACAATACGTCTTGCAGCAACTTCCTCCGCAGTTGGTCCCGTTTTATCAGCGGATGTTCTCTCTCTATGCAAATACCAGCGGCACACCCACCGCGATACTCGGTTGTCCGCTCGCGGCCGGGGCGGGTTGTGCGAATCGGCAAAGTGTCTCGCACTCCAGCGGCGACCACGAACAGGTCCAGACCGCCCGCGTCGACTACAACATCAACCAGAAAGATGCGACTTGGTTTCGTTTTCAAGCGGACACCGGGTTGCAAGCCGCGTGGACCGATCCGATCAACCCGATATTCGACGCTTTTTCACCTCAGCCCCTCTATTCGTTTGCGGCAGGACACACACACGTCTTCTCGCAGAACCTAGTGAACTATTTCAATCCCGCATTTTCCTGGTACGAAAGCCTGTTCGGACCAACTGGCTTGCAGAAGACACTCTCGGCTTTTCCGATCGTGTTGCAGGGCAGCGGAGCAAACCCCTTCACTCCCATCGGAGGGCTTGACAACACCTGGGTTCAAGGCCGGCGCGCCTCCCGCCTCTTCATCAATGACAACCTCGCCTGGAGCCATGGCGCTCACGAACTGCGGTTCGGAACCAATACCCGAATCTTCCGCCTGAACGATTTTGACTTCGGGGAAGGCACGATTCCCACCGTGACCTACGCTAACTTGCAGCAATTTATCGATGGAGTGGCTAACACTGCCTCGGAAACGTTCCCCTCGAACCCCAACGAGCCTTTTAACTTTCTCAATCTCGATGTCTACGCGCAAGACTCGTGGAAAGTGACTCGCAAACTGACTTGGACGTTCGGCCTGCGCGACACCTTTAACTCCAATCCGCTGAATCCGCACGATCAAGTCGCTCGTCTGCGTGGCTCTTTCAGTTCCATCTCGCATGATGTCAATCAACCACTGAACGCCGCCATTCAAACTCATCTAGGCAATCTGTTCTCGTCCACACCGCTGGCCATTTTCCAACCAAGAACGGCGATTGCGTGGCAGCTCGAGCCGAAATCAGTACTCCGCACCGGCTTTGGAATTTTCAGCGATATCTTGCCGGGAAGTGTGGCTGACCTCATCGGCGCTAATCCTCCATACGACAAAACGTTTCAGGGAGGACTGCTCGGCACCGTGGGCGGTACAGCCATCGCGCCGGGAGTACCCAACAGCGCCGTCGACGCAACCATTGCCGCGAATCAGATTTTTACTTCAGGATTTCCCCAGGGCCAGCTCTCCTGCGCATCTCCGCAGGCAAATCCCGCAACTTGTCTTCCACCAGTCGCGATGACGGCAGTCCCCGATGGCAAACTCCACACGCCGTACTTCATGGAGTGGAGCCTGGGAATGGAACATCAACTCGGAACGACGGCCAGCCTGCAGGCGCAATACGTAGGCACCCGCGCTGTGAACCAGCCGTACTCAACACAAGTCAACGGCTACCAAACCGTGTGTCAGGGTTGTTTTGCACCATTCCCCTACCTGCAGCCCACCGATCCGCGATTCGGCGCGGTGACGCAGTTCTCCACGGGCGCGAATAGTCACTATAGCGGCCTCCAACTCACCGCCATGAAACGGCTCAGCCATGGCCTGCAAGGGCAGGTCAACTACACATTCAGCCGTTGCATGGATACAGTCTCGAACGGCGGGTTCCTGCAATTCTCAGCCGGAGGAATTCTTGCTCCTCTGCCAGGAGAGCTTGCCCGCGACTACGGTCCTTGCGATTACGACATTCGGCACAATCTCAACGGGCAGTACGTGTATCAGCTGCCGGTAAGAATACACAGTCATTCTCTGGGCTATGCTCTCAACGGCTGGCAGATTTCTGGAACGTTGTTTTGGCACAGCGGGGTTCCGTTCTCGGTTCTGAGCACGCCCTATTCCGCGGGTGGTAACGGCATTGTGCAGGGCAGCGGCCCGGAATTCGCCAGTGTTATCCCTGGTGTTTCGCTGTACGACCATCATCCGATTCCGGGCGTCACCCAGCCAGGAACACTTCAGTGGCTCAATCCCGACGCTTTCGTCTCGGCCGTCGATCCCAGCACCGGGCAATGTCATGGCGGCGACAACCCGCAGAATTGCCAATTCGGAAACCTCGGCCGCAACTCACTGCGCGGTCCGGATTTTCTCTGGAGTGACTTCTACCTGACAAAATGGTTTCCCTTGACCGAGCATGTGAAGCTGCGGTTTGAATCTCAGTTTTTCAATATCTTCAACCATCCGAATTTCAGCCTTCCAAGCGTGGTGCAGGCCGGTATTCCAGGCCAGCCCTCCACCCAAACTGGATTCGGAGCACTCACGTCTACGACCTCTCCGCCGACCGGCCTGCTCGGCGTGGGTTTGGGCGGCGACAGCACTCCCCGCATGATCGCTTTTCAGGCGCGGTTGGAATTCTGAATATTCTAAGAACGGATTCTGCCCGTGGCAGCGGGTCCCGATTCTGACGTGTGGTCGCTAGCCGGAAGCTATCCAGAAACGGGCTTATGGGAAGCGCCGAAATCGGTTTCCAAGATGCCGACAAGAGTCAACTCGCCAAGGCCGCATCCATGGCTTCTGATCGCATTGCATTCGCCTAATGCCGTACCGGAAACCGGACTGCCAATGGGCCCTTCAGAGAAAAGAGCCATAAATATCGCCTGCGGGGTAACGCCGAACACTTTCTCCGGTCCGGTTTGAGAGCAAAATCTGCGGAATTGCGGCCATTTCTCGCGATTTTCCGAGGAATACAGCCGACTTTCTCTGCATCCCAGACTGCGTGGCGGAG
>Ga0182015_10003391_pt1 | contig 17957 bp, 17 predicted proteins | sample 712P3MmetaG_FD_120478 | JGI IMG/M metagenome (GOLD analysis project Ga0182015, IMG submission 120478) | Permafrost microbial communities from Stordalen Mire, Sweden - 712P3M metaG | ecosystem: Environmental > Terrestrial > Soil > Wetlands > Permafrost | place: Sweden: Stordalen | collected...
GGCGCGGCCGGTCGATGCGGCGCGCAGCCGACCGCGCCGGGCGTCCGCCGCCTCCGTCGCCCGGGCGGTGATCAAGCGCATGGAGAGCAGCGAATCGGGGCCTGAGCGCGAGACCGGGCCGGTCTCGCCGCCGCCCGCTCACGTCAGCGCGCCGGTCAGGGACCCGGAATGAGCGTCGTCACGATCACCGCCAGGAACAGCGCCGCGAGCACGCCGACGAGCTGTCCGAGTGCCCAGATCCCGAAAGCCCTGCCGGTCGTGACCTTGAGGATTTCGCTGAAACCCATGACCTGAAGCAAGGTGCTCCAAAGCATCAGCAACATGTAACTGATGAACTGCGCGCTCAGCAGTATCGCGACGAAGCCCTCGTCCTCGGCGCGAGGCGTGGCAAGGAAGGTCGCATCTCCGGCGATGAGTGCCGTCAGCACCCAGATCCCCAGGGACACGGCCATGGGCACGGCGCCGTAGGCAAGCACATGGATCGTCTGACGCCGCAGGGCGGGATTCCGTGCCCCGCCCCCGAGGCGTGCATAGATGGTGCCCATGACGTACAGGCTCACGATTCCCAGAATGGCGCCGGCGGCTGTGGCCGCGCTGAAAATCTGGAACAAGCCGTAGGTCGCTCCGGTGCTTCGGGCTCGACAATATCCGAGGAATCCGACGATGCCCTGCGCAGCTCCCAGCAGCAAGTCCGCTCGCCCGACAGGCTGCGTGGCAAGTTCCCGGAACACGCGTCTCGGCCTCAACCAGACATCGTGAAAGGGACGGATCGGGTCGTTCGGGATCACGAGGGCAGCGTACGCAATACCCATCGTCGACTCCAGCGCCGGGCGCAGATGACAGCGGACTTTTTCAGGGCTACTCTCACGAGAGATCGGATTGACCCTGAGGAGATGACTGACCATGGCAAAGAAGAAGGCTAAAGGGAAGAAGCGTCCGCAAGCGAAGGCGAAACGCGCGGCTGTTAAGAGGAGCACGGCGAAGAAAAAGGCGCGGCCGGCAAAGAAGGCGAGCAGGGCTAAAGTCGCCAAGAGAGCCAAAAAGGCCGCGCCGAGAAAAGCTGTGGCGAAAAAAGCTGTAGCGAAAAAAGCTGTGGCGAAAAAAGCCGCTCCGAAAAAGGCGGCTCCGCCGAAGAAGGCTGCGCCGAAGCCTTTCACGAGCGCGATGGCGCGGCCGAAGCCGGTCGCTCCGATCACACCGGCGCCGTTCACACCCGAGGTTACGCCGAGCACGGATCTTGGGCACGAGCCAACGGCGCCCGAGTCGTCGGCTACGGATCCGTACGCAGCGTAGGGACGCCCGCCGAAGAACCTAAGCGCGGATCAGCCCGCCAAGGGCCCGCGCTTGGGTGCTGTCGGGAAACACTCCGGCGGCGAGCGCCGCAACTGCGCCGGCGACCGCGCCGCTGACGAGGCGAACCCGGCTGATACCTCCAATCCGTGCCGATGGACGGAATTTAATGCGACGCGCCCCCGAAGTTGAGACCCCTGTCGCAACTTGGAAACGTGTGCGCAATCTGACGTAGGAGGAGGACCATGTCCGATATGGATGGGCTTGGGCGTCGGCCACAATTGCGAAATTCACAACGCGGTAGAGCAGCATGACATCGAGCAGCAAGCCCACGATCGACTGGATCGATCGGCTTAACGATTTTTCGTCGGAGGGGGATGACGCGGCCGGGGCGGCCAGCGCGCCGCTATTGCGATGCGGCACCCCGAGCCGTCGATCCACAAAGGCGGAGCTGGACACGCTGCGATCCATCAACGCCCGATTGCTGCGGGAAATCGATGTGCTCAAGGAGCGCGAGGCGCAGGCCCTGAAGCTTGCCGATCGGGACGGCCTGACGGGGCTTTATAACCGAAGACGCATGTCCGAGCTTCTCGATGAGGCCATTCTCGAGGCGTCCGCTCAGCACCACCAATTCGCCGTCCTATTCATCGACCTCGATGGTTTCAAACGCATCAACGACCGCTTCGGGCATGCGTTGGGCGATGAGCTGTTGGTAACGGTGGCGGGACGCATCGCGACCCGAGCGCGTACCGGCGACATCGTGTGCAGATACGGGGGCGATGAGTTCATCGTGATTTTGCCCCGCGTGCCGAGCCGCAGCGCCGCACAGGAGGTGGCCACGGCCATAGGCCACTTGGTCGCGCTCCCCTGCAAGCTGGGCGAGGAGGAGCTTCGGGTGACGGCCGCCGTCGGCGTCTCCCTGTATCCCGACGACGGTGGCAGCGCCGCGGATCTGCTCCGGCAAGCGGACCGGCTGATGTACCGGATGAAGTCGGGCGTATCGGAGGAATCGGATACCTGCGGGCTCACCCCGCCGCTCAAGCGACGCCTCGAAGATCGATCCACTCGACGATAAATCCACGCCTCGACGATAGATTCCCAGTCGACTACGATGGCGCCATGAGGCGGCTATCTTGGTTGAAAACGCTATGGGTCCTCGGCGCAGTGTCGATGACGGGACTGTCGGCCTGCGTGGTCGCGCCGGATCAGAGCCATTCCGCCGACGGCTTGGTCATGGTCGCGCCCCCCGCCCCGCAGGTGGAAGTGATGGGGACGCCCCCGGAAGCGGGATACGTCTGGATCGGCGGGTACTGGAATTGGGTTGGCGGGCGTCACCAGTGGGTTCAAGGGCATTGGGTCGCGCCTCGAGTCGGCTACCACTGGGTCCCGGCAGAATGGGTGCGGCAAGGCGACGGCTGGCGGCTGCGTCGCGGGCACTGGCAACGGCGCTGACCCTCAGCGCAGGGCCGTCCACGGAGTGGGCGTAAACAGGTCCCTGAGCGGTCGCTCCGAGGCCGCATCGAACCAATGTTCGATCAACCGGTAGGAGATCGAGAGCGGCGGCGGGAGCCGGGGTGTGCCGCTTTCGATGTCCGCCCGCGTGAACCAGCGCGCATCCTCGAGCTCCTGGTCGTGGAGCTTTACCTCATAGGTCGATGCTCTCGCCGTGAATCCCAGCATCAGCGAACTCGGAAAGGGCCAGGGCTGAGAGGAGTGGTAATCGACTTGGTCGACCTTCACGCCGGTCTCCTCCGCGACTTCGCGCACCACGGCATCCTCGAGTGACTCACCGGGCTCGACGAACCCTGCGATGGTGGAGTAGCGGCCCGGAGGCCAACCCGCCTGGCGCCCCAGAAGAACGCGCGGCCCGTCGCTGATGAGCACGATGATGGCTGGGTCGACCCGCGGGAACTGCTCGTGGCGGCATTCGGGATTGGTGCACACGAGTACGTGCCCGGCTCGTCCCGGCATGGTCCGCGCACCGCAGCGCCCGCAATGGCGATGCATCCGCCGCCAATGGATCATCGCCCGGGCGTAGCCGAGCAATCCCGCCTGATCCTCCGGCATCAGAGCCGCGACGGTGCGCAGCTCCTCGAATCGCGCGCCCTCAGGCACGGCCGCGGACGCCTCGCCCTCGACCTCGTAGGCAAACATGGGAGCACCGCCGAATCTGCCGAGCAGGATGAGGCTCTCGCTGTTGCGGCGCTCGGAAGGGACGTCGGTCAAATCGAGTAGCACGGCGGTAGGTCCGTCCGCGATGAGGCTGCGCATGTCCTGCAGGGCCACGACGCGGCTGCGTGCATCCGAGAGTGCTTCGTCGAACCAGGCGGGATCGGCGCGCAAATGCGAGACCCGCTCGAGATACGGTCCCGCAAAGACGTTTCTCGTTTGCATCCTGTGAATTCTAGCAGGGCACGGCCCCGGCGGCCTCCGCGGCCGGGGGCACCGGCGCTCCCGGCGGCTCGCAATTGGCGCACGACGATCGGCGCTTCGCGAGGAGGTCCCGCAACCGGACACCGCCGCAGACGGTGCATCGTGCCGCACCGATCTCATCGCGCCGGGCGAGCGCCATGAGCAGGAACCACGCATGCTCAAATGTGATGCGCACGGGCGCATGCAGCTCCGTGTAGGCCTCGTACGCCTGGCAGAGCAGCGCCCCGGAATCCAGAGAGCCCACCCGATACCGCGGTTCGAGCCCCAAGGCGCCGGCGTACAGCAGTCCGTACGCGATGAACAGGCTCGCGAGCTGCGAGGCCTGAAAGGACAGCTCCGGATTCCTGAAAAAGAACGCCGACTGCCGGGGCGACTTTCCCCGATGGCGCATCACGGCATTCGAATCGCCTTCCAGCACATAACTGCGGTAGAGCTTTCGGATGCGATCGTCGCTCAGACCCGTCCATTGACGGATCGTGAAGGTGCGGGCCTCGTGGCGGATCAGGCGCAGCGCGAGATCCAGACGCTCTCGATCGCGGGTGTAACGGTCGTCGGAAACTCTCATGGACGGCTCCTATGGTGCTTGCAATTCACGGGATTCAGGGTACAAAAGAATTTGACTAAAATTAATCACAAAGTTAGCGTGACTGCCAGAGATTTTTGACAGCGATAGGAGGCGATATGCAGGAGGCACTCATTGGCGGTTGGTCGCGGCAGACGAGCTTCTCGGTCGAAATGCTCGCCCCCCTGCACGACTTGAACCTGCGATTTCTGGATCTGGTCGGGGCGCACGCGGGCGGCTGGCGGACGTCGGCCGCGCTCGGACTGCCGGGAGGCGCCTCGGAACGGGTGGCGCCCATGTCCGCTGCTCAAAGGGCGGCGGCCGCTCATTGTCCCTATGCGCTCTTCGATCTGCGCTTTCACGACGACGCCCACTGGCAGGCGCGGCTGCACGGCGCCGCGCAATGGCGGGTCGCGGACGAGGGCACGGAAGAGGACACGGCCAACTTCGTCCGGCTCGCGCTCTTCTATGCGTGGCACGTCGCCAATACCACACGGTATGCGGCGCAACTGCTCTTGGGGATGAGCGAGCGCACCGCGAGCTCGTTTCGCTCGACGCCGCTCAATTGTCTTCCCACGCTCGTCGCGAGCGAAACCGGGAATCTATCCGCGCGATTCTTGAATTGCGGCGTGTACTGGAGTGCATTGGTGGGCGCCGCCGTGCGCCGGGACGATCACAAACTGCGCAGGATTCAGCTTTTCGGGCTCCAGCTTGCGGCGGCCGCGCGGTTGCCGTGACGCCGCCGCTACAGGTGCCCCCAAGTTGCGGGCCCGGCCCCCGTAGGTTTAGTCTACGCGGCTCCTATGCATGCCCTCGTCCTTCGACAACTCACCAAAGTCTACAAAAACGGCATCGAGGCGCTCAAGGGCATCGATCTGGAGGTGGCGGAGGGCGATTTCTTCGCGCTCTTGGGTCCGAACGGCGCGGGTAAGACGACGGCGATCGGCATCGTCACCTCGCTCGTCAACAAGTCCTCGGGCACCGTCGAGGTGTTCGGCTACGATCTTGATCGCCAGCTCGAGCTGGCGAAGTCCTGCATCGGCATCGTGCCGCAGGAAATCAATTTCAACATGTTCGAGACGGTGTTCACCATCGTCGTGAATCAGGCCGGGTTCTACGGCATTCGCAGGCGCCTCGCCAAGCAGCGCGCCGAGAAATACCTGAAGCAGCTGCAGCTTTGGGACCGCCGCAATTCCATCGCGCGATCGCTCTCCGGCGGGATGAAGCGGCGCCTCATGATCGCGCGCGCACTGATGCACGAGCCGAAGCTTCTGATCCTCGATGAGCCGACAGCCGGCGTCGACATCGAGATCCGACGATCGATGTGGGAGTTCCTCCGGAAGATCAACGACGAGGGGACGACGATCATCCTCACGACGCACTATCTGGAAGAAGCCGAGAATCTGTGCCGCAACGTCGCCATCATCGAGGGCGGCCGCATCATCGAGCGCGACACCATGGCGAACGTGCTGCGCAAGCTCCAGACCGAGACCTTCGTGTTCAACCTGAGCGAGCCGAGGGCAGCGGCTCCCGAGCTTCCGGGCTACAAGATGGAGCTGACGGACGATCATACGCTGGAGGTCGAGGTCTCCAAGGGGCAGAGCTTGAACGACATTTTCGCCCAGCTTTCCTTGCAGGGAGTTCGCGTGACCAGCATGCGCAACAAGGTCAATCGTCTGGAGGAGCTTTTCATGCGCCTGATCGACAACAGCGTCCGAGCGGCGGACAAGGTCTCTTAGGGCGTCATGGCCAATTCCCTGGCACGCATACAGTGGGTCGGATTCTCGACCATCGTCATCCGCGAATTCAGCCGCATCGTGCGGATTTGGGGTCAGACCGTCGTTCCGCCTATCGTCACCGCGACCCTGTACTTCGTGATCTTCGGAAACCTGATCGGCAAGCGCGTCGGACTGGTCGGGGGCTATGACTACATGCAGTTCATCGCGCCCGGCCTCATCATGATGAACGTGATCCAAACCTCCTACGCCAATGTAGTGTCCTCGTTCTTCGGCGCCAAGTTCGGCAAGCATCTCGAGGAGCTTCTGGTGTCACCGCTCCCCAATTGGCTGATCCTTTTGGGCTACATCGCAGGCGGCATGCTGCGGGGACTGCTCGTCGGGGCGGTGGTGACCGTGGTCGCTCTGTTCTTCACGCATCTGGCCGTGCAGCATATCTTCGTGGTGCTGTCGGCGGTGCTCCTCACTAGTACGGTGTTCTCGCTCGGCGGTTTCGTGAACGCGCTGTTCGCCAAGAACTTCGATCACATATCCTGGTTTCCGACGTTCGTGCTCACGCCGCTTACGTACCTGGGAGGCGTCTTCTATTCGATCACGATGCTGCCGGCATGGGCTCAGGTCGTCTCGCACGTCAATCCGATTCTCTACATGGTGAGCGCATTCCGCTACGGATTCTTGGGATCGACCGATGTCAATTTGTGGCTTGCCTACGGCATCATGATCGGATCGGCGGTGTTCATGTTCACGCTCGCGGTCGTGCTGTTGAACAGGGGCGCCGGCATCCGGGAATGACCGGCCGCCGCCGGGCCTCCCGCACCGGCCCGTTGTCGTGTATCGTGGGAAAGGCTTTCGAGACAATATTTAAGGAGTTGAGTGATGAACGAAGAAAAGCAGCAAAAGTTCACCGCCAAGGTTCGACGTGGGCTCGTATGGATTCACTCCGTCGCCGCCGCCGAGCTCGCGAAGAAGAAAGCCGAGACCACCGGCGTGCGAATCGAAGGCTTCACGGCCAGCGAGCTCGCGGACGTGGAATCCGCGTTGACGTGGATCAGCCAGAACAAAGAATCGGGCAGCTCGACTCCTGCCTGATATCGGCGGCGCACCATCGGATGTTCGTTGACTACCAGCCGCTGCATCGGCTCGAGCAGGGAGTGCGTTAAACTATTGCCATGGGCCAAAAGCGTGCGTTAGTCGTCGACGACTCCAAGTCAGCCCGCGTGATCTTGAGCCGCATGCTCGAGAAGTACGACATCGAAGTCGACATGGCCGAGTCGGCCGAACAAGCCATCGAGTACCTCCGGCACGATCGGCCCGACGCCATCTTCATGGACCATCTGATGCCCGGCATGGATGGGTTGCAGGCCGTGCAGGCCATCAAGAGCAATCCCCAGACCGCGATGATCCCGATCATGATGTACACCTCCCAGGAAGGCGAGTTGTACGTCGGGCAGGCGCGGGCGCTGGGCGCGATGGGCGTGCTGCCGAAGCAGGTGCGGCCGGTGGATGTGTCGAAGGTGTTATACGAGCTTCATCTCTTGCCGGATCGCCGGGATATGAACGAGCCCGCGCTGGTGCCGGTCGAAATCGGCACCGGCGGCGGCATCGAAGCCGGCATCGACCTCGGCGACCCGGGTGGCCAGAAAGCAGTGGCGCCCGGCACGCCCCCGGCCACCTCGCCCGCAACGCAGGATTGGGGCCGCCGCATCGAGGCTGCGGTCAAGCAACAATCGGTCGATCTGCGGCGCTTCGTCGTGGCGAGCCTCGACAGTCTTGCGGCGCGCCTCGAGTCCGATTTGCGCAACGCCGTCGTGGGGTCCGGGCCGGTGCCGGCGCCCGCGCCTATGCTGGACGCGGCTACGCCGCCCCGCCGCACGGCGTGGCCCTGGCTGTTCGGAGCGGCGGCAGTCTGCCTGCTGGCGGGGCTCTCGACGTTGCTCTGGATGTCGACGCGGGACGACTTGAGCAAGGCGCACGCGGAGCTCGCCGAGCTCAAGGCTGCCGACGCCGAGCTGAAAGCGACGAGCGATGGTCTCGCCGATTCCCTCAAGGATCTGTCGGCCGCCGTTGCAGCCACCGCGGCGGGTGCACCGGGTTCGGCGCAAGGTTCGGGCGGACCGGGTGCCGTAGCCGGCTTGCCGCGCTCCGAACCGGTTCCGTATGGCGAATTGCCGTTCGACCGCAGCCGGTTGGAGGTGTTGCGCGACGTGCTTACCAAGCTCGAAGCACAGAATTTCCGCGGGGTGCTCAAGGTGACCAGTTTGCCCGGGATGTTCTGTCTGGCGGGCAACGCCTCGGATGGTTTCGCGCCCGCGCCCAGCTCGTTGCAGGTGGGCAAATGCGATCTGGTCGGGAACCCCTTCGAGGAATCTCTCTCCGGGCAGCAACGCCAATCGATTGCGTTCGCCAACCTGGTGGCCGGCGTCAGGCAAAGAACTTCTGGCGCCATCACGGTGGCCGTCGAGAACGCTTCATCGCCGCGCGCGGCGACGCCCTATCCCGCGCGATCCGATACGCTCACCGCCGGCGAATGGAACCGGGCGGCGGCGGCCAACAATCGCGTGGAGTACGCGGCGGAATCCGCGCCTTAGAAGGCGACCCTGACGAAGAACTCGGGGCCCTTGGTGTCGAAGTCGAACAATCCCGAATTGTCGGTCTTGACCGATGCGAGATGCACCTTCACCTCTGTATAGCCCAAACCCAGGGAAACATTCGGGCTGAACCGATACAGCGCATCGAGCTCCGCCATGCCCAGCGAGCCGTCGAGCTCTTTGACGTGCAGGCTCAAGTACTGCAGCCGGGCGTCGAAATAAAATCGCTTGCTCACCGCCCACGTGGCGGCGATGCCGGGCGTGGCGAACGGGCCGGCCTCGTCCTCGCTTTGATCCAGATGCACGGCGTCCGTTTGAACCTTGGCGGTAGCCGCGATTTGCACCGTGGAGATGCCGAGCGTTGCCGCCAGTTCGAGCTTCTCGCTGTGCCAGAAGGAGTAGCCGTAGGTCAGCGTGAGCAGCCGCAGGTCGAGCTCCGACGCGAGCGGATCGCCGGGCTGCAGCACAACGTCGCGGAACACGATGGGCTCGGTGATGGCGGCACTGCCGGTCCGATCGAGCGTGAAGTAGTCGAGCCAGAGGCGGTTGCGATCGCCGGCCCGCAGCATGACCTGAAACCTGGGCTCGAAGTCCGACGGATCCAGGCCGAACTGATCCTCGCCGTTGACCGGCGTGCCCTGGACGCCGGTGCTCGAGTCGACGCGCAGCGTGGTCGAGGTCGACAGGTGCATCGCTCCCAGAGTCACGCGTACGCGATCGTCGGTCGGACTCGCATAATCCCCGTCGGCGTGCGCAACGCTCGCGAGGAGCGCGAGGCCCAGCGCGGGCATGACGGACTTGATCATGTGGCTCTCCTCAATATCAGCTCATCCGTGGCGGCACGCCTGGGTTTGGCGGCCAGCGAAGGACCGATTCGGTTCAGAACTTGCGCCGCTGCGGCGCGCCAGCCGGTGAGTTTGCCGCCGTAGATGCCGAGAACGCGCGGATGCGGATCACGGTCGGTGGTAAAAATGGTCTCGCGCGACCGGTCGGAGGCCTTTTCCGAAGCCGCAGGCAGCACCCTGAGGCCCGCGAAGCGCTCGCGGATGTCCGCCCGCGTCAGGCCGCCCATCGCGGGGAAGTAGCGGCGCACGACGGCCAGCAGATATTCTTCTTCCTCGGGCAGAGGCCGCACCTGGTCCGGCTCGCCTTTGTAGGGCGTCTCGGTGGTACCGACAAGGGTCTCGCCTTTCCACGGCATGATGAAGACGGCGCGGCCGTCGGCGGGGCTTTCGACGTAGTAGATTCCGCCGGTGACGTGCATCGGTAAAACGATGTGGGTGCCTTGGACGAGATCGACATTGGGGACTTGAATTGCGGGCGTCACGGCACGTGCGACCTGAGTCGCCCAGGGACCCGCCGCATTCACGAGAACACTCGCGCGGCATGCCATAGCCGCGCCGCCTTGGGAGAACGAGACCTCCACTCCGTCGTCCTCGAGACTCGCGCCGAGAAAAGTCGCCGGCATGGCGAGCTCGCCCCCGAGCGAGCGCGCCGACTCGACCACCGCACGGGTCAGTGCGGCATCGTCGGTCTGCGCGTCGTAGTAGCGGATCACCGCATCGAGGTTGCGAGTGTCGAGTCCGTCGAGTTTCGGCCAGTCGTGCTTCGGAACGCTCCCGAAGCTCGTGCCGGCTGAGAATCCGCCGAGCAGGGCATACAGCGCGAGCCCGATCTTGAGCTGCCACGGACGCCGGCGCGTATCCGAGTACACGGGAATGAAGAACGGCCTGAGCTCGACCAGCTCCGGGGCGATGCGCAGGTGCACGGCTCGCTCGCGCAGGCTCTCGCGCACCAGCGAGAACTGGCTGGATTCGAGATAGCGCAAGCCGCCGTGGATCAGTTTGCTGGACCGGCTCGAGGTGCCGCTTGCGAGGGCTCGTTTCTCGATGAGCAGCGCGCTATGGCCGGCCGCGGCGGCGGCCTGCAACACGCCGGCCCCATGGATGCCGCCGCCGACGATGATGACGTCGTATTCTTTCATTTAACTCTCAAAATACCCCATCTCTGTCGCCATTCGCTAACATCCACTCCTTTTCGAGCCGATGAGCTTCTGGTCAAAGGAGACATGAACGATGGCGAAGATCAAACGGACGGGCGAAGAAGTGGGGGTGGGATATGTCCTGCTCGCCGTCTTGACTCTGGTTCTCTGCGGCACCATCTGGAGAAGGAAGCGTCGCTAGGCCTTATGATCGTGGGTGCGCTTTTCTTCGAATTCCTGCATCGGCGCGCCCGAGGTCACCTCGATGTCGCCTTCGACGATCGCTCCCTTGGCGATTGCGATCGTGCGCGCGCTGACGCTTCCGCGGATCACCGCGGTGTAGCCAATTTCCAGCTTACCTTTGACCGCGAGTCCGCCGGTGATCTTGCCGGCGATGATGGCCTCAAGCGCTTGAATGTGGCCGTTCCATATACCGGTGGCCGCCAGATTGAGCCCGCCGCCGAGCTCGCCATCCCCGTGCACTTCCCCGGAGACCACGTACTCGCCATCCCCGCGGATGTCTCCGACGATGACCGATCCCGCGCTGATCACCGTGGGGACCGCCGAATGGAGATCGAAAAAACGCCGCTTGGGCTCGCTCATGGGCCCCGTTTTTATCCTAACGGGCAGAGAGCTGATGTGACGAGCTTGGCGTCGCCGACAGACGCCTCAAATCGAAGTAGAATGGCCTCACTTAGGCGAAATGTCCCATCTCGAGAAGGAAAAATGCTCATCAATAAAACTGTTCTGGCGCTCTGTTGCGTGGTATTGATCGGAATCGGGGGCTGCAGCCGGCAGCAAAGCGACTGGCAAAAGACCCGCGAAGCGAATAGCACGGACGCTTATGAGCAATTCCTGAAGAAATATCCGAGTGGGGAGTTCACCGCCCAGGCGCAAGGACGCCTCAAGGAAATGTACGAGGAGCGCGACTGGCAGAAGGCACGCGATGCCGACACGCCGGAGGCCTACCAGGCGTTTCTGAAGCAATATCCCGAGGGTAAATGGACGGAGGAAGCCCGGATCCGGGTGGAGAATTTCACCTTGGCCCAGGCACCCGCGACACCCAACGGCTCCGCATCGGGTGCTGCATCGGGCGGTGCCGCATCGGCGGGCGGCCCGGCGGGCGCACCGGCGGGCGACGAGACCGAAGCTCCCGCTCCGGCGGCCACCGCGCCCGCCGTCTTGCCGCCGCCCGCGGCTGTGGAGAAGCATGCGCGCTCGACGCCGTCTGCCGGCGCGGGTGAATCGGGCAAGTATGCCGTGCAGCTCGGCGCCTTTAAAAACGGTCAGTCGGCGGCGCATCAGCGTTGGGAACACCTTCAGAAGGAATATCCCAAGCTTCTCGCCGGCCTGTCATCGAAGGTTGTCCCCAAGAAGACGGGGGGCGGAACCCTGTACCGTCTCCAGGCGGTCGGGCTCAGCGAGTCCGAAGCGGACAAGGTCTGCAAGGTCCTCAAGAACAAGTCGCCACCTTGCGTCATTGTCCGACCCGAGCACGGCCACGGTACGTCACGTGGCTGACAATTCTTGTCAGTCAATTGCCCTTCGCTTGGCGTAAGTAGCTGAATTCCCTCAGGTAGGGCGGCTGGCACGCCGATTGCTTCATTCATCTCGTCGAGCTTGCTCGCGGGATGTTGGAACAGCGGATGCAATCGGTAGTGATCGGGATGTTGATGCCGGAGGGCAGCCCAGGAGCTGCTTTGCTGGTCCGCCGCTCCAACGGCCAATTTGCCCTCGAAAGAATCGATGCGCGAGTAGCCTACGCCGCGCGCGCCGCCGCAAGGTGGTCGAGCAAGGGCGCAGCCGGGGCGGATGTGTGGTCCGCTCCGATGGGGCTCGAAATGACTCTGCCGAAGTTTAGTTGACGTTCCTTTAGTTGATGTTTGTGTTCTCCCCTTTGGTTGTAACTTAGGCGCCGCGAATCAGCTTCCCCGCTCGCGGCGCCTTCTTTTTTTCCCCAGACTGCCCTTGCGGTGTCCGGTCAATCTAGGATTCCGAGCTCTGCCAGGATGAACGCATACTCCAGCGCAGTCTCGCGGTAGCGCTCGAAGCGTCCCGATTTACCACCGTGTCCGGCGTCCATCTCGGTGTGCAGCACCAGAAGGTTCCGGTCAGTTTTTTGTGCCCGGAGCTTGGCCACCCATTTCGCGGGCTCGTAGTACTGCACCTGGCTGTCCCACAGGCCGGTGGTGACGAGCATGGTGGGGTAGCGCTGCGGGCGGACGTTGTCGTACGGCGCGTACGAGAGCATGTAACGGTAGTACTCGGGGTCGCTCGGATCACCCCACTCGTCGTACTCGTTGCTGGTGAGAGGAATGGTGTCGTCGAGCATGGTCGTGACCACGTCGACGAACGGTACCTGGGCGACCATGGCGCGGTATGTCTCGCCACTCATGTTGGCGACCGCCGCCATCAGCAACCCCCCGGCGCTCCCGCCCATGGCGAACACCTTGTCCCGATCGGCATATCCGCGCGCGACGAGCTCGCGGGTCACGTCGATGAAATCGAAGAAGGAATGCTTCTTCTTCAAGAGACGCCCGTCGTCGTACCAGGCTCTGCCCATTTCCTGGCCACCGCGCACGTGCGCAATGGCGAACACGAAGCCGCGGTCGAGAATGCTCAACCGCGACGCGGAAAAATACGGATCCGTGGACAGCCCGTAGGCTCCGTACGCGTACTGCAGCAGCGGCGCCGTCCCGTTGCGCTCGAACTCCTTCCGATACACCAGCGATACGGGCACCCGCGCGCCATCGCGCGCCGTCACGAAAATGAATTCCGTTCGATAGTCGGCGGGATCGAATGGCCCGATGACCGGGTCGCGTTTGAGGAGTGTTCTCTCACCGGTGCTCATGTCGTAGTCGTAGACCGTCGAGGGCGTGGTCAGCGAGGAGTAGACGTAGCGCACCACGTGTGTATCGATCCGCGGGTTGACGGAAAGGCCCATGGTGTAGGCGGGCTCATCGCTCGCGATGAAGAATTCGCCGGCGCCCTCGGGCTCGAGAGGGCGGATGCTGATCTTCGACAGGCCGCCCGAGCGCACCGACACCGCCAGGAAGCGCTCGAACACTTCGAAGTCCTGGATGAATGTGTCATCCCGGTGCGCGACCACGTCGCGCCATAGGGACCGATCGGAGGTCTTGCCGATCGGAGCCTGCATGATCCGGAAATTGCGGGCCTGCCAGTTGGTCCGCATGACGAAGCTGTCGCCGAGATGGTCTATCTGGTATTCGTGATCGCGTTCGTGGGCGAGAAACACGGTGAATGCGAGCGCCGGGTCGTCGGCGTACGCATAGTGCCACTCCGATGAGACCGTGCTTTCCATGTGGATGAAGATGAACCGGTCCGATTTGGACTTGTCGACCCCGGTGTAGAAGCTCGTGTCCGTTTGGGTGAACACGGTCGGGTCGAATCGCGGGTCGTGACCCACCCGATGCCTCTTCACGTATCGGCTGAGCAGCGTCTCCAAGTCCTTTTCGACGTACAGCACCGTTTCGTTGTCGTTCGCCCATGCGATGTCGGATTCGACGTTCACGATGACATCCTCGAGGATCCTGCCGCTCGCCAGATGTTTGAAGCGCAACTCGTATTGGCGGCGGCCGACGAAGTCCTCGCAAAGTGCGGCCCATTCGGCGTTCGGCGAGATCTCGACCGCGCCTATTTGGTAGTAATCCCGTCCGGCAGCTCGCCCGGCCGCCGCGCGCTCGTTGCCGTCCAAGACGACTTCCTCGGGCGCATCCCGGGTGCCCAAGTGCCGTACCACGATGGGGTATTCCTTGCCCGGCTCGTAGCGGCTGGCATACCAGTAGCCGTTCTTGAAATACGGGACGCTCGCATCGTCTTGTTTCAGGCGTGCGATGATTTCGACGTACAGCTTCTCACGCAAGGCCCGGGCCGGGGCGAGTGCCCGCTCCTTGTAGGCGTTCTCGGCACTCAGGTAGGCCAGCACCTCGGCATCCCGCCGCCCGTCGTCCCGCAACCAGTAATAAGGGTCGATCCGCCCGCCGTGCGGCGATGCGATAGGGTGGGGTCGAATGGCGGCCTTTGGCGCCTCATCGTCTGGCACGTCGTCTGGCATGTCGTCGGGCATGTCTCGATCTTGTCCTCGGGCGGGGCGGGAGTATAGTCATCGGCATGGGTTGATGGGGTGTGTGTCATGCAAATCGTTAGTCAATTGCTGCGCGTCAAAGGTGCCCAGATTTTTTCGGTCGCGCCGACTGATTCGGTGCTCCGGGCGATAGAAATCATGGCGACGCGCCATGTCGGTGCGCTGCTGGTCATGACCCAGGGAGAACTCACCGGCATCATCTCCGAGCGTGACTACGCCCGAAAGGTCATCCTGAAGAACCGCTCGTCGCACGACACACTGGTGAGCGAGATCATGACCTCCCCGCCGGTCACGGTCGCCCCCACGGATACCATTCACCACTGCATGGAGCTCATGACCCAGGGCCGCTTCCGGCATCTGCCGGTGGTGGAGTCCGGGCGGGTGGTCGGTATGCTGTCGATCGGAGATCTCGTCAAGGCGGTAATGGAAGAGCAGACCGCGCAAATCGAACAGCTCGAACGGTACATCGCCGGTTGATGTGTTGACGGCACCTTGGGCGCCGGTATCATGGGGTCATACATCGGCACGCCCTGAAGGCGATTGCCCCAGCCGGTGCGGTCCAGGAACCGCCCATATCTGGCTGAGCCGCGTTTAAGTGTTTGTTTGTAAGGGATCTCTGCGCTCGAAGCACAGGGGTACGGCATTCTACGGGCGTGTGATATGGCGAATCCGGCGAATTCAACTGGCCACGCGGCGGTCGCGCATGACGGTTGCGCGGGCGACGACGCGCGTGCGGCGGTCGACGCACGCTCCCAGGATTGGGGTTTGTACCGCACCGCCTACGAGAGAGATTCCTGCGGCTTCGGCCTGATCGCGAGCCTCGACGACCGCGCCACCCATTGGGTGGTCCAGACGGCCATTTCCTCCTTGAACCGCCTCACCCACCGGGGAGCGATCGCCACCGACGGCAAGACCGGCGATGGGTGCGGTCTGCTCATCAAGACGCCGACACGCTTTCTGCGTGCCGTCGCCAAAGAGGCAGGTTTGACCCTCCGTTCGCAGTTCGCCGCGGGTCTTCTGTTCCTCAACCGGGACGAGGCGAAGGCGGCCGAATCCCGGCGCGTGCTCACCGCAGAGCTCGAGCGGGAGAAATTGCAGGTCGCCGGCTTCCGCTTGGTCAGCGTCGATCCGTCAGCCTGCGGCGACGAGGCTCGGAGGTCCCTGCCGCACATCGAGCAGATCTTCGTGAATTCCGCCCCCGAGATCGACGAGGCTACGTTCAACCGCCGGCTTTTCATGGCGCGGCGGCGCGCGGAGAAGGTCCTCGAGCCGGGCGATCCGGCGTTCTACATTCCCTCCCTGTCGGCGAGCACCATCGTCTACAAGGGCATGGTGATGCCGCAGCATCTGGTCGAGTTCTATCCCGACCTCGCCGATCCGCGCATGGAGGCCTCCGTCGCGGTATTCCACCAGCGCTTTTCCACCAACACGCTGCCGCAGTGGAGGCTCGCGCACCCGTACCGGTATCTCGCCCACAACGGCGAGATCAATACCGTCCAGGGCAACCGGTCGTGGGCGGTGGCTCGCGGTCCGCTGTTCCGCTCGCCGCTGTTGCCCGATTTGGGCGACGTGCTGCCGGTGGTTTCGCTGACCGGCTCGGATTCCTGCTCGCTCGACAACATGCTCGAGCTCCTGTTGGTGGGCGGCCTCGATCCCATGCACGCCATGCGCATGCTGGTGCCGCCGGCCTGGCAGTCGGTCGACATGATCGATCCGGATCTCAAAGCCTTCTACGAGTATTACGCGACGCACATGGAGCCCTGGGACGGACCCGCCGGCATCGTGCTGACCGACGGACGGTTCGCCTGCTGCACGCTCGACCGCAACGGCCTGCGTCCGGCGCGCTGGGTGATCACCCGGAACCGGCATATCACCATCGCTTCGGAAGCGGGCGTGTGGGATTACAAACCGGAGGATGTGGTCAAGAAGGGTAAACTCGGCCCCGGCGAAATACTGGCGCTCGACCTGCAGACCTCCGAGCTCATGGACACCAAGCAGGTCGACGACCTGCTGAAGAGCCGGCATCCGTACAAGGTGTGGCTCAAGAAGGGCGTGCGGTATCTGCAGACCGATCTGATCGATCCGCGGCTCGCCGCGGAGCCGTTCGACCGCGACACGCTGGCCGTGTTCCAGAAAATGTTCAACGTCTCGGTGGAAGAGCGCGACGACATCATCCGCGTGCTGGCGGAGGATGAGAGCGAGGCGGTGGGGTCGATGGGAGACGACACGCCGATGCCCGTCTTGTCGTCCAATGTCCGCTCGCTGTACGACTACTTCCGGCAGGCGTTCGCCCAGGTCACCAATCCTCCCATCGACAGCTTGCGCGAAAGCATCGTGATGTCGCTGCAGACGCAGATCGGCCCCGAGTGCAACATCTTCGTTCCGGCGCAGCAGCACGCGGAGCAGATCGTGCTGAGCTCGCCCGTCCTGTCGCAGCGCAAGCTCCGTCAAATCATGGGACTCGAGGATTCCGGCGTCCCGCACGAGTTCGTCGACCTGCAGGCCGATCCGGCGCTCGATCTTCAGAGCGCGCTGCTCAAGGTCTGCGATCAGGCCGAGGCCGCCGTGCGCGCAGGCAAGCTCGTGCTGCTCCTGTCGGACCGGTACCTTCAGAAAGGCAAGGTGCCGATCCATGCACTGCTCGCCACCGGCGCCGTGCATCACCGCCTGGTCAAGACGGGACTGCGCTGCAAATGCAACATCCTGGTCGAGACCGGAACTGCGCGCGATGCGCATCACTTCGCGTGCCTCATCGGCTACGGCGCGACGGCGGTGTACCCATATCTCGCCTATCAGACTTTGTTCGATCTGATGCGCAAGGGCGCCATTTCGTCCGACGCCGATGCGCGGCAGGAGCTCGGGCGCAGCTACCGGCGCGGCATCCGCAAAGGCCTCTTCAAGATCATGTCCAAGATGGGCATCTCGACGATTGCGAGCTATAGGGCCGCGCAGCTGTTCGAGATCGTGGGCCTCGCATCGGAGGTCGTTTCGCTCTGCTTCGAAGGATCCGACAGCCGGATCGAGGGCGCCGATTTCGCGGACTTGAAAGCCGATGCGGACTATCTCGCGGAACGGGCGTGGGACCCGACGCAGGGCGTGAGCCAGGGTGGGCTCTTGAAATTCATGCACGGCGGCGAGTACCACATGTACAACCCGGATGTGATCGCGACGCTTCAGTCGGCGGTGATGAGCGGGGACTACGACCAATACCGCGAGTACGCGGCGCTCGTGAACGGGCGCCCCGTGTCCTGCATCCGGGACC
>Ga0182015_10003392_pt1 | contig 17955 bp, 18 predicted proteins | sample 712P3MmetaG_FD_120478 | JGI IMG/M metagenome (GOLD analysis project Ga0182015, IMG submission 120478) | Permafrost microbial communities from Stordalen Mire, Sweden - 712P3M metaG | ecosystem: Environmental > Terrestrial > Soil > Wetlands > Permafrost | place: Sweden: Stordalen | collected...
ACCAGGGCAGACCAGGGCAGACCAGGTCTGATATGATGGCTCGTCATGGCAGAGTCGCATACGCCCGCGGGCGCCGTCACGGTTACCGAGGCAAAAGCCCAGCTATCGAGCCTCGTCGAGCGCGTGCGTCGCGGCGAGGAGATAGTGATCCGGCGCGGCCGAGAGCCCGTGGCAAAGCTCACCGCCTACGTGCCCGCTAGTAAACGTCGCGTGCTCGGAGATCTGGAGGGCCAGATCTGGATGAGCGATGACTTCGCCGAGCCCGACGAGGAGCTGGAGCGACTGTTCGGCACGCGCGAGTGACGGGTCTGCTGCTCGACACCCATGTCCTGTTGTGGGCGAGGGGCGAATACCTGCGGATCGGTGCGAGCGTGCGCGAGACGATCGCCGATCCCGAGGTCGCGGTCTTCTTCAGCTCCGCATCGATCTGGGAGATGGCGATCAAGCACGCGCTGGGCAAGCTGCGCATGCCGGCGAACCTGCTCGAAACGATGGCGGAGCGTGGGTTCTCGGAATTGCCGGTGCGCTCGACCGACGGGCTGCGCGCCGGCGCGCTGCCGCCACACCACGCTGATCCCTTCGACCGCATGCTGATCGCACAGGCGCAGGGCGAGGGCCTGACGCTGGTGACAACCGACACCCGGATCGCCGCCTATGACGTGCCGATCCTGTGGTGAGCCGAGCGCGCTGATAGCGTGAGCGCATGGCCACAGCCGCCCCCAGCGAGTCGACCCCTCAGCGCTTGGCCGCCATCCGTGAGCAGATGAAACTGCTCTCGGATTATCTTTGACCCGGCTGCGCTGGGCGAGCGCGTGGCGACGCTCGAGGATGAGATGGGCGAGGCGGGCTTCTGGGACGACGCCGAGCGTGCGGCGGCAGTCTCTGCCGAGCATTCGCGGGCGTCGCGGCGTCTGGAGATGTTCGAGGCGCTGAGGGCTGACGTGGAGGACCTGGACGGGCTCGCGGAGATGGCGGCGGAAGACAGCTCGCTGGAAGGCGAGGTTGGCGAGCAGATCGCCTCGGTGGAGGAGCGCTTGGCGGAGCTCGAGGAGCAGCGACTGTTCGCGGGGCGCTACGACACAGGCGACGCGCTCGTGACCGTGAACGCCGGGGCGGGAGGCACGGACGCGCAGGACTGGGCGGAGATGGTGCTGCGGATGCTGATGCGCTGGGCTGAGCGCCGCGGCTTCCAGGTGGATCTGCTCGAGGTGAGCGAGGGGGAGGAAGCGGGGATCAAGTCGGCGACGTTCAAAGCCGCGGGCGAGAACGCGTACGGGCTGTTCGGCGCCGAGCGCGGCGTGCACCGGCTCGTGCGCCTGTCGCCGTTCGATTCGGCGCACCGCCGCCAGACGAGCTTCGCGGGTGTCGAGGTCGCGCCGGTGGTGAAGGACACGGGCGAGATCGAGATCAACGAGGACGACCTGCAGGTGGACACCTACCGCGCGTCCGGCGCGGGCGGGCAGCACGTCAACAAGACCGATTCGGCGGTGCGCATCACCCACCGCCCGACGGGCATCGTCGTGCAGTGCCAGAACGAGCGCTCGCAGTCATCCAACCGGGCGACGGCGATGGCGATGCTGAGCGCGAAGCTGCTGGAGCGCAAGGAGCGCGAACGCCAGGAGGAGATCGCGCGCGAGAAGGGCGAGGCGCAGGATGTGAACTTCGGCTCGCAGATCCGCTCCTACGTGCTGCACCCGTACACGATGGTCAAGGACCACCGCACCGATCACGAGATGGGCGACGTGCAGCGAGTCCTCGACGGCGATCTCGATGGATTCGTGCGTGCGTATCTGCTGCAGAGCGCGTCGTCGCAGCGCGAGGGGTAGGCGGTCTGACTCTCGCGCGACGGCCGCACGGGCGGCGCCTGCCGGGGCCCGGGACGCGCTGAGGCGCGCCCTCGGTGGCTACTCGCCTAGCGTGCGGCCTGGATCTGCTCGCGCTCGGCGAGGCGGTTGCGGCGGCGAAGCTGTGCCTCGCCCTCGCGGCGGCGCTCCTCGTCGGTGCTCGCGACCAGCGGCGGCACCGCCACCGGGCTGCCCTGGTCGTCGACGGCGACCATCGTCAGATAGGCGCTGTTGCTGTGGCGGCGCTCGCCCGTGCGCGGGTTCTCCGTGTCGACGCGCACCCCGACCTCCATCGAGGTGTGCCACACCGCGTTGACGGCGGCCTGGAAGCTGACGAGCTCGCCGACGTGGATCGGGACCATGAACGTCATGCGGTCCATGCTCGCGGTCACGACCCTGCTGCGGCAGTGCTTGACGGCGGCGAGGCCGGCGGCCTCGTCGCACAGCTTCATGACCGTGCCGCCGTGCACGAAGCCGGCGCCGTTGGCGTCGAGCGGCCCCATCCAGTGGGCGAGGGTGGCGTGGGAGTCGGCGGCTGGGCGCGCGTTCATCGCACTGATCCTATGCTGAAGCGCGATGAGCGCGACTTTGGACGCCGTCACGGCGGAGCTCGTGCGCGCGGCGCTACAGGAGGACGTGGGCGCGGGCGACGCGACGACGGCGGCGACGGTCGACGCGCGGGCGCGGGCGCGGGCGCAGATCACCCAGAAGGCGCCGGGGACGATCTACGGCCTGGACGTCGCCGAGGCGGTGTTCGCGCGGCTCGACCCCGACGTGCGCTTCGAGCGCTTCGTCGAGGAGGGCGTGTGGCGGGAGGAGGGCGGGCCGGTGCTGTCGATCGCCGGAGGAGCGCGGGCGCTGCTCACCGGCGAGCGCACGGCGCTGAACTTCCTCGCGCACCTGTCAGGCGTGGCGACGATGTCGGCGCGCGCCGCGCGCGCGGTGCGGGGCACGGGCGCGAAGGTGCTCGACACGCGCAAGACGACGCCCGGCCTGCGCGCGCTCGAGAAGGCGGCGGTGGCCGCCGGCGGCGCGAGCAACCACCGCGCGGGGCTGTTCGACGCGATCCTGGTCAAGGAGAACCACATCGCCGCGGCGGGTGGCATCGCGCAGGCGATCGAGCGCGCGCGCGCGGCCGCCCCGGAGCTGGCTGGCACGCTGGAGGTCGAGGTGCGCGACCCGCGCGAGATCGACGAGGCGCTCGCGGCTGGTGCGCCGCGCCTGTTGCTCGACAACATGGACGCTGCGCAATTGCGCGCCGCGGTCGCGCAGGTGGACGGCCGAGCGCAGCTCGAGGCGAGCGGTGGCGTGACGCTGGAGTCGCTGCGGGCGCTGGCTGACACGGGGATACAATGGGTGTCGATGGGGGCGCTGACGCACTCGGCTCCCGCCCTCGACCTCTCGCTGATCATGGAGGCACAGCCATGAACCTGCCGATGGCCCCGACCCTGCCGATGGCTCCCCCCGCGGGCGCGCTCTCCGAGACGGAGCTGAGCGAGCTGAAGGTCGAGGTGCGCGCGCTCGCCGCCGAGCGCCGCGCGGTGATCCTCGCGCACAACTACCAGGTGCCCGAGGTGCAGGACGTCGCCGACTACGTCGGCGACTCGCTCGGGCTCTCGCGTCGCGCCGCGGCAGCCGTCGACGCGGAGACGATCGTGTTCTGCGGCGTGCACTTCATGGCTGAGACCGCCTCGATCCTGTGCCCTGAGAAGACCGTGCTGATACCCGACCTCGACGCGGGCTGCTCGCTGGCGGAGTCGATCGACTTCGACCAGCTCGCGGCGTGGAAGGCGGAGTACCCGAAGGGGGTCGTGGTCATGTACGTGAACACGACCGCCGAGGTCAAGGCGCTGACGGACTACTGCTGCACCTCCGCCAACGCCGTCGACGTCGTGCGCCACATCTACGACACGCACGGGCCCGATACCGAGATCCTGTTCGGCCCGGACATGTGGCTGGGTGCCTACGTCGAGAAGGAGCTCGGCAGGCGCATGCACGTGTGGGACGGCGAGTGCCACGTGCACGCCGGCATCCGCCCTGCCGACATCGTCGCCACGCGCGCCGCGCACCCCGGCGCCGACTTCCTGATCCACCCCGAGTGCGGTTGCACGACGAGCATCATGGAGTACGTCGCCGCCGGCGACGTCTCGGCCGAGGGCGTGCACATGCTGTCCACCGGCGGCATGCTGAAGTACGCGGAGGGCGCCGAGCACGACGCGCGAGAGCAGGCCGCACACGAGCGGGACGGCGGTGGGTTTGACGCCCAGCCGGCGCGGCGCGAAGCGGTCGTGGCGACCGAGATCGGGATGCTCTACCCGCTGCAGATGGCTGCCCCCGACGTCGAGTTCATTCCCGCGAACGCCGAGGCGTCGTGCAAGTACATGAAGATGATCACGCTGCCCAAGCTCCGCGACGCGCTGCGCGAGATGCAGTTCGAGGTGCGCGTGCCGGAGGAGATCGCGGTGAAGGCGCGCGTGCCTATCGACCGGATGGTTGCTCTGGGCTAGACTTGGCGTATCAGCCACTTTATTGGAAAAGATCGTGGCGGATATGCTACAGTTTGCAGCATGTACCACCATCCCGATGTGGTTGCAGCCGAGCTGGTCGCTCGCATTCGCGAGGCCAGCGGGTACAGCCAAACCGAGCTCGCGCGTCGCAGCGGGCTCGACCGGTCCGTGCTGAGCGCCTATGAGCACGGACGGCGCCAGCCGTCGGTAGCAGCGCTGGTTCGCATTGCCGCTGCCGCCGGATTGGATCTGGACCTCACGCCCTCCCGCAGCGCCGCCGCCGAGGAGCACGCCGGACGCGTTCTCGCTCAGGTGCTCGAGCTGGCTGAGGCCCTGCCCTACGGGCCGCGCGACGAGCTCGCCTACCCGCCACTGATCCAGCTCAGCGCGTGAGCGAGCTCGGCGAGCTCCTGCTCGCAGTTCACGACTCGCTGGAGGATGCAGGCATACCCCACGCGGTAGGCGGGGCGATCGCGCTGGCTTACTGCACGCTCGACCCACGCGGCACGAGAGACCTGGACTTCAACGTGTTCGTGGGACCCGAGCGCGCCCGTGAAGTGCTCGCAGCACTGCCCGATGGAATCGAGGTGAGCGGCGAGCGGCTGGAGCGGCTCGAACGCGACGGTCAGGTGAGGCTGAGATCTGGCATCACTCCGGTCGACTTGTTCCTGAGCGTCCTGCCCTTCCACGACGACGTCGCAGAGCACGTGCGCCGGGTTCCCTTCGAAGGACGCACGATCCCGGTGCTCAGCTGCGCTGCGCTGGCCGTGTTCAAGGCGATGTTCGACCGGACCCAGGACTGGGCCGACATCGAGGCGATGGTCGAGGCCCGGTCGTTCGACCCGGATGAGGCCAGTCACTGGATCAGAGAGATGCTGGGGGACGATCGCCGGATCGAGCAGCTGGCCGCCGCGCAGCAGCGACGTCGCTCTCAGGGAGAGCCTCGTCCCCTGCGGCGCTCGGGGGGCGGTCCCGCCTAGAACTCGTCGGCCGTGTGCGGCCCCACGCACGCCACCGCGAGCTGATCGGCGACGTCGGCTGCGACCGTCGCGACCTCCTCGTAGGTGACCGCGTCGATCGCCTCGATCGCGGCGTCGGGGTCGATGTCCTCGCCGAAGACGATGCTCTGGCTGGCCGCGTAGCGAGCGACCGCATTCGTGTTCTCGAACGCCAGCACCATCCGCCCCGCGGCGTACGCGCGCGCCCGCTGCACCTCCTCCTCCCGGGGGCCGTCGGTACGCAGCTCGTCGACGATCTCGCGCATGCGCGTATACGCCTCGATGCACTTCGCGGACTCGAGGCCCGAGCTCAGCTGCAGGATCGGCACGTCGGCGAACGTGTGGGCGGCGGCGCTGACGGAGTAGCACAGGCCCCGCTTCTCGCGGATCTCCTCGAACAGGCGTGAGCCCATCGAGCCGCCGAGCAGCGTCGCGTAGATCGACAGCGCCGCGCGTTCGCGCACGTCGGTCACGGCGATCCGCGGGCGGTAGATCATGCGCAGATGCGACTGGTTCGTGTCGCGCTGCTCGACGAGCGTCTGCGGGGCGAACGCGGGCGCCGGCACGTATGGCTCGGGCGCCGGCAGCGACGGGAAGCGTGCGAAGCGCTCCCGCAGCTCCTGCTCGTCGGGCAGGTGCTCGACGTTGCCGGCCAGGAACGCGCCGCCGCGCGCGCCTGCCCAGCGGCGCTCGCGAAACGCGACGATGCCCTCGCGCGTGAAGCTCCTCAGGTTCTCCTCGGGGCCGAGCACCGTGCGCCCCAGCGGGTGATCGCCGAATGCCGCCTTGTCGATCAGGTACTCGGCGACCATCGACGGCTGGTCATACGCGCGGTTGATCTCCTGGATCACGACGCCGCGCTCGCGGTCGAGCTCCTCCGCGTCAAGCCGCGGGCGCCCCACGAAGTCGCTCAGCAGGTCGATCGCCTGCGGCGCGCTCTGCGCGCGCACCGTGATGTGGAACGCGACGAGGTCGTGGCTCGTGTACGCGTTGAGCACGCCGCCGAGCCGCTCGGCGGTCTCGTTGACGTGCTTGTACGTCGGGTATGTCTCGCCGCCCTTGAACACCAGGTGCTCGAGGAAGTGCGCCATCCCGTTCTCCTCCGGGCGCTCGCTGCGCGCGCCTGCGTCGAACGCGACGAGCACCGTCAGCGCGCGCGTCCCCGGCAGACCCATGCTGTGGATCGGCAGTCCGTTGGCGGGGACCGTGGTCGTCTTCACTTGCGCCATGCCCCAACCCTAGAACGTTCTACGCTTGCGCCGAGTCCATGTCACCTCGCACACGACAGCCGCTGAACGTCGTGCTCGCCCTGCTGCTCCCGATTCTGCTGATCGCGGGGCTATGGCTCGGCGGCCACCCAGAAGACCTGCCGGGGTTCCTGCGCAGCGCGTTCGTCTCGAGCCCCCAGACGCAGGTGGTCGATGAAGCAATCGAGCGGATCAGCGACGACTACTACCGCCGGATCCCCGCCAGCAAGCTCGACAACGCTTCGATCGGCGGGCTCGTAGCGAGCCTCGGCGATCGCTTCTCCCACTACCTGACCCCCAGCGAATTCCGCGAATTCAGCGCGCCGCCGCACTTCACCGGCATCGGCGTCTCCGTCGCCACCCAGATCGCCGCCAACCGCGGGCTGCTGATCGAGCGCGTGTTCAACTCCTCGCCCGCCGCGCGCGCTGGGCTGAGGGCGGGCGACGTGATCGTGGCGGTCAACGGGCGCAAGCTGCAGAGCCTGTCCGCCGAAGCCGCAACCGCGCTGATCAGGGGACTGCCCGGCACGAACGTGCAGCTGGGGATCGAACCCGTGCCGGCCAAGCGCGCCCGCCGCCCGGCGCCGCAGAGCGTGAAGATCACGCGCGCGGTCGTCTCCGAGCCGGTCGTCGAATCGCTCACCAAGACCGTCCACGGCATCAAGCTCGGCGTCGTCGCGCTCGCGAGCTTCAGCCCCGGCTCGCACGTGGAAGTGCACGAAGCCGTCGAGCGCGAGCTGCGCGCAGGCGCGCGCGGTCTCGTCTTCGACCTGCGCGACAACGGCGGCGGGCTCGTCGAGGAAGCGCAGCTGATCGCCAGCATCTTCATCCCCCGGGGCGTGATCGTCACCACGCGCGGGCGCAGCGTGCCGACGCAGGTGCTCGACGCCACCGGCGGCGCGATCTCCTCCAAGATCCCGATGGTCGTGCTCGTCGACGCCAACACCGCCTCGTCGTCTGAGATCGTCACGGCTGCGCTGCAGGACCACGGCCGCGCCACGGTCGTCGGCACGCACACGTTCGGCAAGGGCGTCTTCCAGGAGGAGCAGCCGCTTTCGAACGGCGGCGCGCTCGATATCACCGTCGGCGAGTACTTCACGCCCGACGGGCGCAATCTCGGCGGCGGCGGCGTCAAGCAGGGCGCCGGTGTGATCCCGGAAGTGCTCGTAGCCAAGGACGAGGTCGATAGCAGCCGCGGCCTCGACGTCGCGCTGCGCACGCTCGCCGCCAAAGTCAAGTGAGCGGCTCCGGCTCGCGCGGGCGCGGCGCGCGGCGCGCCGGCGGCGACTCAGCCGGCAGCCTCGCGGGCGCGGATCCAGACGCGCGAAATGGCCCCGCGCCGGCGGGCGCGCTCGTCGCGGTGATCGAGCGCCGCGGGCGCTTCCTCACCGCCGAGCCGCTGTTCCCGCCGCGCGAGCGCGACGGTCGCGCGTCGCGCCGGGACAGCGGCGCGCGGCTCACGCTCGGATCCGGGCGCGGGCGCCGGGTCGAGGTCTCCGCGGGCGAGCTCGTGCTCGTGGCGCCCGTCGCTCGCGGCCACGGCGGCGGCGTGCGCGTCGTACGCGCGCTCGGGCGTCCGGACGTCGCGCGCGACGTGATCGAGGGGCTGCTGCTCGACCGCGGCCTCGCGCGCGGCTTCGACGCGGCGCTCGAGCGCGAAGCGCGTGCCGCCGCCGAGCGCGTGAGAAGCGCGCCCGGCGAGCGGCGCGACCTGCGCGAGCTGCCCACGTTCACAATCGACCCCGCGAGCGCACGCGACTTCGACGACGCGATCTCCGCCGAGCCGATCGATGTCGAGCGCACGCGCGTGTGGGTGCACATCGCCGACGTCGCCGCGCACGTGCCCGAGGGCTCGCCGCTCGACCGCGAGGCGCGCAGGCGCTCGACCAGCGTGTACGCGCCCGGCGCCGTCGAGCCGATGCTGCCGCACGCGCTCTCCAGCGACGCCTGCTCGCTGATGCCCGGCGTCGAGCGCGCCGCCGTGACCGTCGAGATGGAGCTGCGCGGCGCCGCGCTCGCCGGCGCCTCCTTCTACCGCTCCGTGATCCGCTCCGACGCGCGCCTGGACTACGAGCGCGTCGATCGCATCTTCGCCGGCGCCGACACCGCCGCCGAGCCGTGGGGCGCGCCGCTGCGAGCCGCGCGCCAGGCCGCCGCCGCGCTGCAGCAGGCGCGCGAGCACAGCGGCGCGCTCGTCGTCGACTCCGAGGAGCCCGAGTTCGAGTTCGACGAGCGCGGCAACATCGCCGGCATCCACGGGCGCGTGCAGACAGAGTCCCACCGCCTGATCGAGCACCTGATGATCGCCGCCAACGAGGCCGTCGCCGGCCTGCTCTCCCAACGCAAGGTGCCGTGTCTGTATCGCGTGCACGAGCGCCCCGAGCCCGAGCGCGTCGAGCGCCTCGCCGACCAGCTCGCGACGCTCGAGGTGCCCACGCCGCCGCTGCCGGAGCGGATGTCCTCGACGCACGCGGCGGAGCTACTCGGCGAGATCTCCCGCCGCGTCGAGACGCACGTGCGCCGCACCGGCCACGGCCGCCAGGCGCTCAGCTCGCTCGTGCTGCGCTCGCTCAAGCAGGCCTACTACACACCCAAGAACCTCGGCCACGCCGGTCTTCACTCCGCCGCCTACTGCCACTTCACCTCGCCCATCCGCCGCTACCCCGACGTCGTCTGTCACCGCGCGCTGCTGTCCGCCGTCGGCGGCGGCGAGGCCGCGCCGCGCGCCGGCGAGCTCTCAGAGCTCGGCGCGTCGACGTCCGAGCGCGAGCGCGACGCGATGATCATCGAGCGCGACGCAGACGACGTCGCGCGCTGCTTCGCGCTCGAGCGGCTGCTCTACGAGCAGGGCCACGACCAGCCGTTCGCCGGCGAGATCACCGGCCTGATCTCAGCCGGCGCGTTCATCGCGTTCGGGCTCGACGCGGACGCGCGCATGGCGGCTCGCGGGGCGGGGGAGGGCGCGGGGCGACTCGACGGCGCCTCGTTCGAGGGCATGCTGCCCGTCAGGGTGCTGCGCGCGCCAAATCACGACGGCGGGCGCGATGGCGGGCGCGAGTGGTGGGAACTGAACGAGGAGGGCACGATCCTCAAAGGCGAGCGCACCGGAGCCGCGCTGCGCCTCGGCGATCAGCTCGAGGTGCGTGTAGCCCGCGTCGACGCGATCCGCGGGCGTGTGGATCTCGTGCCGGCCGCGTGACGGTCACTGCGAACGCCGCAGCGGAGCCCGTGAGGGCGGAGCCCATCAAACTCGACCGCTAGTCTCGGACGGCGGCAAAGGGCAAGGGCAAGCGCAAGGTGGGGGCGGGGGATGTCGCATCCAACCGCTACGCGTCCTACCGCTACGAGCTGCTCGAGCGCTTCGAGTGCGGCATCGTGCTCGAGGGCACCGAGGTCAAGGCGCTGCGCACCTCCGGCGCCCAGCTCAAGGACGGCTACGCCGCGATTCGCGACGGCGAGCTGTGGCTGCACTCCGTGTACATCCCGCCGTACGGCCCCGCCTCGCGCGAAAACCACGACCCCGAGCGCCCGCGCAAGCTCTTGCTTCACCGCCGCGAGCTCGACCGCATCGCCCAGCGCGCGTCCGAGCGCGGGCTCACGCTCGTGCCGACGCGCATCTACTTCTCCGGCGCCCACGCCAAGGTCGAGATCGCGCTCGCGCGCGGCAAGGACCTCTACGACAAGCGCCAGACGCTCAAGGAGCAGGACTCAAAGCGGGACATCGAACGCGGGCTGCGCGAAGCGCGCCGCTAGGGAAAGCGCGCCGCTAGATCGAGCGGAAGCTGTGGCCGGCGCTCGTGAGGATGTGCGTCTCGCTCATCCCGAACACCAGCGCCACGATCAGGCCCACGTACACCGCGAACACCAGCAGCCGGTGGCGCGGCGCCACGCGGTAATACGCCTGCTGCGCCGGCGAGCGCGTTTTGCGCTGCTTCCAACGATGGTAGGTCTGGAACGCCGCGAACAGCGCGATGATCAAGAGGATCGGGTTCCCCGGCTCGAGGAACACCAGCGCCACCAGCACGCCCAGGCCCGCGAACCACATCCACGGGCTCATCGCCGCCGCCGCGCGGCCACCGTCGAGCGGCACCACCGGGAGCAGGTTGAAGAGGTTGATGAGGAAGCCGAAGTAGGCGAGCGCGAGCAGCAGGTCGCTGCCAGTCAGCGCGCCCACGCCCGCCACCGCCGCCGCGCCGATCGTGCCGAGGACCGGGCCCGCGAGGCCCACGCGCGCCTCCGCCAGCGCGTCGTCGGGCATCTGCCTCATGCCCACCACCGCGCCCATGAACGGCAGGAACACCGGTGCCGTCGCCTTGATCCCCTCGCGGCGCAGCTGGATCACGTGGCCCATCTCGTGCACGAACAGCAGCGCCACGAAGCCCGCCGCGAACCACCAGCCGAAGAACAGGCTGTAGGCCGCCACCGACACCAGCGCCGTGCCCGCCGTCAGGAGCAGTTTCAGGTTCGGCAGCGCCACCAGCAGCCCCTTGATCGCCACGCCGAACTTCGCGATCAGCGCGCCCAGCGCAGCCAGGGCGCTACCGATGCGACCGCGCACGTTGCCCGCCGTGCCCTTCGCCTTCGCGGCGGGCCCGCGTGGCGGCCCGCCGAACGGGTTATCGCCGCCGAGCGAGCCCTCGGCGGGATGCGGCGGCAGCGGCGTATGGCTCGGGTACCCGCTCGCGGAAGCGGCCACCGGCACCACCGGCGGGGTCGCGGACAGAGACAGATCGGCGTTGTCCATGCCATCCATTGTGGCACCAGTTATAAGCCCCGCCTAACGCGCACGGATTTCTTCGGAGAGTGCGAGATCGAGCGTCCAGCGGCCTTGCAAACGGCGGGTGCGCGAGCTACCTTGAATCCAGACGCGGAACCGAGCCGCAAAGAGCGAGGCCACTGAGGTGTGAGGCCGCGCCACCCGCAAGGAAAGGCCCTCGGGCCGGACCCACCGGGTTCCTCAAAGTGGCTTGGGACCGCGTCTCTTTTTGTCTGCGGTGCTGGGGTTGCGGGCTGGCCGGGCGCTGCGGGGCTAGCACGTATGTACCGTGTAGGCGGTACAAAATTGTATCGGATAGGCGGTACATGTCATTCGCCCTGAGCGTCCTCGGGCGGGATTTGATCGGCAAGCGGCGAGGCTCGTCGTAGCCACTCGCTGAACAGCGGGTCGACGACGTACCAGGTGCCGTCTCTCTCGTCCACGAGCCCGCGTCCCTGTAGCCGCACGAGCGCCGGGCGCACGCGCGAGTGACTCGAGAAGCCGTAACGCGTCGCGAGCGGCCTGCTCGTGATTCTGCTGCCGCCGCGGTCGGCGAGCAGCTGCAGCGCACGCACCTCGTTGATCTCGCCGTCGTCGCCGCTCATCAGCACGTTGAGGACCGATGCGAACTCGGATCGCTCGATCGTCTGTACGAGCCGGTCATGCGCGCGGATGACCGTCTCGAGCGTCACCGGCTGTCCCGTGGGTGTATCCGCCCAGCACTCCCACGCCAGCTGCTGTGTGCTGCGGGGATGCGCGTGGGTCGCGTTGAGCACGTAGTCGAGAGCGGCTTCGCTGGCGGGCTTGCCAGTGGCCTCGAACTGGAAGTCCAGGTACTCGAGGAAGTCGACGCGGCTGATAGCCGGCAGCTGCATCTGCGCCGCCTCGCCGAAGATCGGCTGATGAGAGCTCTCGAGCATCGTCTTCAAGGCGTTGCGGATCGATCCCGTGAACAGCAGCGAGATGTGGTTGGAGCCCGAGCTCATGAGCGCCGAGCGGATGATCGCCAGCGGATCGCCGGGGCAATGGCGCAGCCGCTGGAACTCGTCGAACACGACGACGAGGTGATCCGAGAGCGAGCGCAGGGACACCAGCTGCGCGTGCAGTGTCTCGGCGTCCTGTGCGGGGCTCACCGTCGAGCTTCTGACCGAGCCCTTGATCACCTTGATGTCGAAGCCGATCTCCTTCTCCAGCGCCCCGATCTGCCGCTGGGCCGCCCGGCGAAGGCGCTTCACGGGATGGCTCGTCATCGCGTCATGCACGCACCCGATGAAGCCGGGGATGCTCACGACCCGCTGGAGGTTGATCTTGACGACGTCGAAGGGCGGCGCGTCGTCGCCGTGCGCCGTGCCCAGTTCGAGGGTCAGCTGATTCGTGAACGTCGTCTTGCCCGTGTCCCGCGGCCCGAACAGCGCCACGTTCGTCTGCCCCTTCAGCGTGAGCGCCACCTGGTGCGCAAACGCCTCCATCCCGATGATCTTCGACGGGTCGTCCAACGGACGGTCCCAGATGAACGGGTTCAGCACGCTCGGCATGCCCATATTGTACCAGCTGCCCGGTACATTTATGTACCAACTAACCGGTACATAGATAGCTTGGTCGACATGCCGTGCTACCGATCTCATGGCTGACCGGGCTCGACGGGCTCAAACGGGGATACACTGAAGCGGCAAGACACCCGGGGACGACAGGCTTCGACGCGGTCGGCTCGTGTGGGTGGTGGCGAGTCGAGGTCCCGGGCGGCCTCGTAAAACACCCGGGAAAACCATAAGTGCGGACTCACACGAGTACGCCCTCGCCGCTTAGTCAATAGCTAAGCCGTGAGGTTTCGGGCCCTGCCTGCCTGCCGCGGGGATCACCCGGAATCAGAATGCAGGCTCACCCGGTGCGGTCTGTCTCCGCCAAGCCGGGGAAATCTCAGGAGGCTGGTCCCCCACAACCCCGCCGGCGAGGCGAGTAGGGGATGAGATCAGAGCGCCGGCTACGCTCGTAGAAGCCAGTCATACGCGATTGCGGACGTGGGTTCGATTCCCACCGTCTCCACTTTAGGCTCATTTGCAGGGAGTTTCCGAAGGCCACTGGAAATCTTTCGCTACTGGGGCTCATCGTCGCTCGCCAGCACGTCGGCCATCGTGGCGGCGAGCTGGTCGATGTCCCAGTCGGCGTAGATGTCGCCGGTCGTCTGGATCGAGGCGTGGCCGAGCAGCTTCTGGACGGCCTTCAGGTTGCCCGTGGCATCGAGCACTCGCTGGCCGGCAGTGTGCCGCGCCTTGTGCATCCGCTCGCCGCTGGTGGTGCCCTCTGGCACGATCCCCGCGTCTGCGAGCCGCCTGTACCACCACGAGTGCATCCCGTGGATGCCCATCGGCTTTGACGGGTCGCGGGTCACCTTCGCTCCGTTGCCCTTCATGCGGGGCATCAAGTAGTGGTCGGGCTTCGCCTCGACTTCGATGATGTGCCGTTCAAGATCAAGCCAGAACGGGGCGTGGGGGATGGGCAGCTCGCGGACCTTCTCGCCCTTTGTGAAGATCGTCAGGCGCCGGCGCTGGTGGTCGAAGTGCTTGAACTGGACGGCTTTGAGCGCTCCCTTGCGCAGCCCGTAGTCGAGCAGTAGGCGCAGTGCGATCCGGTCGCATAGCTCGGACTGCTCGGAGATGATCGCGCGGCGCTGTTCGGTCGAGAAGGTCGTGCGGTAGACCTGCCGACTGCGGGCGCGCTCGATCAGCAGCGTGGGGTCGCCGTGGAGGCGGCCGCGCATGATCTGGAAGCGGAAGAAGTCTTTGATGATCGAGAGGTTCTTGTTGTACGTGCGCGGCGCACCATCGCCCCAGAGCACGTCGAGGAACTCTTCGATGCGCTCGGTGCCGGTGGGTGGCTCGAAGTCCTCGATCTGGAGGTCGAGGAAGTGGCGGGCGAGCTTGTCCAGGCAGCACTCGTAGTCGCGGTAGCTGGAGTCGGTCAGGCGCTTTCGCTTCGCGCGCAGGTAGCCGGCAGCGTCGGCCCCGATCGGCGTTAGCTGGTAGCTCTTGTCGCGCACGGCTTCACGGATGAGCCGCGCGGCTTCGGCGAGGGTCGGCGAGGCTCCAGGACCGGGGATCGATGTGTCGGCCGCGTATGGCGCATGGCTGCTCACGTCGATCAGACCAGACCCGCGCTTCGATCTCAAGGGTCTGACAGCGGGACGCGACGGCACGCTGGCATTGGCAGGACTGTCGGTGCGTCGCGGCATCCGGTGGCTACGCCGAGCGACGTGCGGCGAGTTGGTCGGCGGCGTCGGTGACGATCGCGAGCGGAGACCGCGTGCTCGCTTTGCTCCATTCGGCGACCTCGATCGGTGCGCCGGTGTCGGCGACGGCTGCGCGGGCCAGTTTGGCGCGCGTGGCGGTGGGCACGGCGAGGATCACGAACGTGCCGTACTCGCCCAGCTCGCTTCGCGGTATCTGTCGGGCGTAGGCCACTGCCTTCTGGCGAAGCCGCTGTGCCGGCTCGGTCCCACGGTCAAGCTCAAGCAGCAGGTGCAGGGGCGGACGGCCAGGGAGGGCGAGGACGCCGTAGCCGTCCGGTGCCACGCCCTTGAACAACTGATGAGTGGTGCGTTCGCCGTACCACTCCCTCAGCGCGCCGTGCTTGGCGTGCGCTTCCGGTGCGAGGAGCGTGAAGAACTCGTTGATTTCGACGTGGTGCGTGAGCTTGCCCGAGTGCGCTACCCCGAGCGCGTCCGAGTGCCGCCAACGCAGGCGACGACGCTCGACGCCTTGGTGCGCGGCGACGATGTGTGCGCCGGCCTCATCGAGTATCCAGTGATATGGGGTGCTGCCCGCGCCGCGCTTGGCGGGCGGGCGGAAGCGATCGAGCACCCGCAGCTTGTAGAGCGCGTCGAGTCGAGCGGTCGCCGTTCGCAACCCTGCGAAGTGCAGCCGCACGAGCTGCTCGGTCGTCAGCACGTGGTGGTCGTAACAGTCGAGCGCGATTTGACGGTCGCGGTCGGTGAGTCGTGAGCCGAGGCTCACGAGATGCCCGAACGTGATCTTTCCTGGTCGGTCAGCAGTCAATGGTTCCTTTTCTCGCATTGCGTGTAGGCGTCGGTTGAAAGCCCTAGCAATGAGAAAAGGTCGATTAAGGCGCCCTTGGGGTACAGGCATGGCACGCCGAACCGGATCTTCTTCCCGGCTGAACTGGAATATTCATCTGACAACGTACCGTTGTCGGTGGCACGCAAGAACGCGATTTGCGGCGGTTTTCACCAGAAAGGGTCCTCGATTCTTAAGCTGGAGGGCAGATCGGAGGGAATACCCGAGGGCAGAGGGGAGAGGCGATTGGATCCACCCACAGCACGGGGCGCGTTCCCGCTTCGCTGGTTGACGGCGAACCTCACCCGGCAGGGTGCCGAGCCCACGGGCGGCGGGGACGATCATCGCCGACGCTCTCCCCAAACGGCGATTGCGCTGGCGGCAAGTGGGCTGGGATAGCCGGCCTGGCGAGCCCGTTGCGGATCGCGTCCATGGGCTTGCTGGTTCCGCGAACTGCTGACAGATCACTGACACGCCGCTGACACGGACGTAAGTGCTCAATCAGAACGCCTGAAGGGGCGACGAGGCGGTCGCCTCTTGAGATCGGGCGCGGGTTCTGCTCTGCTCTGGCGCGCAGTCCAAGACAACCGAGTGGCCGGACGAGCGCGCTAACGCCCGCCCGGCCGTAGCACCGAAGGGATACGCCTTCGATGCCACGACAACCGTAGTTCGCTCAGCTACGGATCGCCATTGGCGTGCTCGTGGGCGTGTCCCTTCCTCGGTGCGGGAAGGAAGCCGCTTGGTCCCCGATCGCCACGAGCAGCAGTCGCCGCGCCCATGTGGGTACGCGCCGGGCTTCCGAGGTGTGTTGCTCGTGTATGGCGAGGAACGCGCGAACGCCGCGCTGATCGGCGAGCTTGAGCAGGACGGCTACGAGGTCCGGCGAGCGAGTCATCCGCGGACGTTGGCCGAGTGGTGCGAGCCGGGACAGGTCGATTTGGTCATCTTCGGGATGGCGCCCGTTCGTGGACTCGAAATGCTGCGAGCGCTGCGAGCCAATGTGCTCGCGCCGGGCGCCGCGAGCGTCCCGGTCGTGTGGATGAGCACGAGCAGCGAGACGACGACCAGCTTGCTACGCGCGTTCGACGCCGGCGCTGACGACGTGACGCGCCACCCTCTCGGCTACGCCGAGCTGCTCGCTCGGGTGAGCGCGCTCATGCGTCGCCGGCATAGCCTCATCAACGGCGCCGCCGTGCTTTCGCACGGCTTGCTCACGGTGGACACGCTGGCTTGCACGGTCACTTTCGCGGGTGTGCCTGTTGAGCTTCGCCCGCGCGAGTTTGCGCTGCTCGTGCACCTCGCGCGAGAACCCACGCGGGTCCACGAGAAGCAAGAAATCCTGCGAGCGGTCTGGGCATACCAGTGCCCCGGCAGGACACGCACCGTGGACTCCCATGCCAGCCGGCTTCGCCGCAAGCTCGCTGCTGCCGGCGCGAACGGGTGGGTGTGCGCGGTCTTTGGCATCGGCTACCGCCTCGCGCCAATCGCGCCTGTGGCGCACGCGACCCGAAAACCCGGCCCGGAAAGGAGCATCAAGCAATGAGAACGAGAACGAGGAACAGGCTGGTCGCTGAGACAGTCTCAAAGAACAGGCTCGTCGCGCTCGGGCTCGCCGTCATTGAGGCACGGGAGCAGAAAGGCATGAGCGCGCGCGAGCTTGCCGATGCCTCGGGCATCCCGCTACGCAGCCTCGAAAGGATCGAAGCCGGCGAACCCGATCCCGATGCCGACGCGACCACCGACAAGACAATCCCTGACCCCGAGCTGATCGCGTTCGGGCGCATGGTCCGGGCTGCTCGCGAGCAGAAAGGCATCAGCGTGGCCCAACTCGCCGAGAGTGCCGGTTTCAAGCGCCGACGGCTCGTGAGGATCAAAGCCGGCGAACTCGATCCGCGCTATGACGGGCTGATCGCGCTTGCAGACGGGCTCGGCGTTCCCGTGGCAGCGATCATGCCTCCCGACGCACCGAGGACGGACGGGTGAAGGGACGCCGACGACCCGAGCGAAACCAGCGGGCCCATATCGTCAAGGTAGGTGATCTCCAGCAGGCGTAGTGTCTTGGCGTCGTGGAGATCGTGTTTGAGGAACCGCTAGCGCACTACCTATGGCCCCCAACGTGGGTCGGAGAGGCGCCCTACTGGGAAGAGACGGGGCCGCAGCCCCTGCCGAACCCGGCGCTACTCGGCGAAGTGGTTACCACGGCAGAGCTGCCCGGCGGTATCCGCGCTCGCGTCTTCCGCGACGGAATGATCGCATTCGATATGACGGAGCCAAGGCCAATAGTCGACGCGCCGCAGGTCGATGCATTCATCGCGTGGCACGAGCGGGTTGTGCGTCTCGCAAACGCTCACTTGGCCTGCCTAGCGGCGGTTGTGCACCAGTTCATAGCGCCATCTGCAGTGGTGACACTTTGAGCCATCCTGTGTTTGACGGAGACTTCGAGGCCAGGGTCTGCTTGGCGGAGGGAGAAGTCTCAAGGTATGCCACATGCGAGGAAGTATTCGAAGGAGTTGCTGGACCGCGGTGCTCGTCT
>Ga0182015_10003393_pt1 | contig 17940 bp, 19 predicted proteins | sample 712P3MmetaG_FD_120478 | JGI IMG/M metagenome (GOLD analysis project Ga0182015, IMG submission 120478) | Permafrost microbial communities from Stordalen Mire, Sweden - 712P3M metaG | ecosystem: Environmental > Terrestrial > Soil > Wetlands > Permafrost | place: Sweden: Stordalen | collected...
ATGTCGATCTTGTGCCCAACTTCCTGGCTGATCACCTCGGACCGAATCACGTTCTCCCGGATCTGCTGCTTCAGGTCCTCGAACGAAACCCCCTGCGACTCAGCCGCCTTCTGCAGGTCTTCCATCGACTCCATGTGGTACTGCTTACGCATCTCGTCCAGACGCTTCACCACCTCGGTCTCGCCGTTGATGCCCAGTTCCTTCCCCTTCGACAGCAGCAGCTGGTTGTCGATCAGCGACCGCAGCAGATCCCGCCGCTGCTGCATCAACTGCTGTTGCGACCACCCCTGTTGCTGCCCCTCCTGGTCCATCTCACGCTCGGCGCGGTCGTAGTCCGACTTGCTGATCACCTGGTCGTTCACCATCGCCACAATGTCTTCCACCACCGTCCCCTGGTATGGCGACTGGCTGGTTTTCTGCGTCGTGACATCGGTATAGTTCGACCCGCGGCTCTGCGCGTCGCAGGGAATAAGGTCGGTGGCGAGAAAGAACACGCCCACGCTGGCAGCCAGCATGGCAGGAAACCGCGAAACTCGAAGCATCATAGGGATCAACGTCTCTCGCGCCCCACCCCGAACCCGCCTTCCGGCTCGTTCACTTTCTCTATGGACTCGTCGCTGGCGCTTTCGTCATTGTACAGCGGCACCACAGCCGGTTCGGTTGTGGTGCAGTCGAACGGACTGTCCTGGGTCAATCTGTTTTCCCATGCGAGGTCATCCGTTCCTCCAGCGGGAAGCGGGGGAACAAGTAAAGGCACGGTAATCTCGTCAAGCAATACTTCTGGCGTATTTAATCGGGTAGTTTTAGTAGTGTCCCTTGCGTTGCTGGCAAGATCGCGATAATCTGTCCTGGGAGAATAAAAGGCGAATATAATGGCTGAAACATCTTCGATCGAATGGACAGACGCAACTTGGAACCCCGTACGCGGCTGCACGAAGATCAGCCCGGGCTGCAAACATTGTTATGCCGAAGTGTTTGCTGAGAGGTTCAGGGGTGTACCAAACCATCCCTACTCGCAAGGATTCGATTTGAGGATGGTTCCAGAGAAACTGGGCGAACCTTTGAAGTGGAAAACTCCGAAACGAATCTTCGTGAATTCGATGAGCGATCTGTTTCATCCGGGCGTCCCTGACGAGTACATCTCGCGGGTTGCCGAGATCATGATTCAGGCTCCCTGGCATACCTATCAGGTCCTTACTAAGAGGGCGGACCGGATGACGGCCCTCCTCAATACGTCCTTAGCTTTCGCGGCCTCTTCGTCTCACATCTGGTGGGGCGTCAGTGTGGAAAACCAAAAGCATGGACTACCACGCATGAAGCATCTTCAGATGGCCAGAGCAAGCGTAAGATTCCTTTCCGTTGAGCCCCTTCTTGAAGATCTTGGAGAACTCAATTTGAACGGGATTCACTGGGTCATTGTAGGCGGTGAAAGCGGCCACGGCGCGAGGCCAATGAGCCAGGACTGGGTGAACTCCATCAGGATTCAATGCAGGAATGCCGGCGTTCCCTTCTTCTTCAAGCAATGGGGTGGGCGCCAGAAATCGAAGGCGGGCCGACTCCTGCATGGGCGAACATATGACGAGATGCCGGCTCAGCCATCTCTCTATTCCATGCAGCTAAATTCAAGAGAACTTGAGAATCGTTCCGTCTGAAAACGTGCCTTTCCTCCGTTTAGGGGTCGCATTCACTACTTCCACTTCGCCGTCTTCTTCCATAGGTTTTAGAACCGGAGCCTTCAAGTGCTTCGGGAGAAACTCGGTGTCTGAGACCACCCAATCTCGTAGCTCCTCGATTGAAACCTGCCGTCCACCAAACCTCTTCTTGATCGATTCCCGGAGCGGTGCGACGTTTGGGTGATCGCTGAACAGGTTGAGAAGTCCGCGAGCGTTTTGGTGATCAGAGAACTGAAAAGAACCCACATCATCCACTTTCCACATCGCTTCTTTCATCTTCTCCAGACCTTTGAGATTATTTGTGGCGAAGAACAAGAAATAATCAGTGCTATTCGTCTTGTTACGCATCTCGAAAGACTGGACATACCTCGCTGCCATCTTTAACTGGCTGAGATAGATATCGTGGATCGCCTTCCGCCTTTCGTTTGCCCCTGAAATGTTCACGACGGCGCGCCACGAGTTCGTACCAAAGAGTTCGTCGAGGTCACCGGAGACGGTTGAGAGCGACAGGAACCGATTGACCTCCTCATACATCAGATTTATGAGGACTTCGCACCGCTTGTTCGCGAGTATTCTTTTGATGGTTGCAAAAGGGGTATGCGAAAAGCCGAATGGATCGATGAAAACCAGCGATGGGGCCAGAGCTTCCGCTCGAGCATCCAGAACGCTGAACCTCTTCGCCAGATGCACGTCGAATTTTCCCTGGATAACCTCCCATTTAACGTATGTCGGTAGAGAGGGAGACAACTCTTCGAGTACACCCTTCAGATGGTCGCATCTGGCGGAATCATCTTCCACGAAGATGCAGACAAGTTCTGTCTGCACAGGATATCTGTGATCCCGTGCCGCTTTCAGAACGACAACTGGCGAACCGTCCTCGCCCCGGCTATATCTCCCCGGACCAGCGAAGCCGTCAATGTACACAACCCGGCCATTCCACTTTGCCATGATCGGCAACCAAGCCTCGAAATATCTTCGAAGAAGCTCGTGTTTCTTCGCGGTATGTGGTTCTAAATCCCAAATAGTGCCGAGCGGTTTGGACATTCAGATTTTTTCCTAAGTTCTGCCCATTTTAATCCGCGCGTCAAACGCATGGTTCCCCAGGCAAAAGGCCTCGCAGCCAGTGCACAGATCGCACTCCGGTGAGACGTGATGTAAATCACTGATCCCAGCCATCGCCCGATTCGATACTTGAAGACCGTACCAGGAGACTGCCCGTGAATCGTTTCTGTGCGCGCATGTTCGCTCTCGCCCTGTTCGGTTTTCTCGTTTCAGCGATTGCCATCCAACCTGCCATGGCTCAGCAGGATCAGGCAAAACATATATTCCATCGGCTGATTCCAGCCGGGGATACCTGTGCCACCTGCCACAAGGCGGTGTATGACCAGTGGTAAGCCAGCCCGCATGCCGCCAGCAGTGTCGAATGCACCGTGTGCCATGGCGAGACAACAGCACCGGACTTCGCGGCCACGCCGGCGTTAGCCACATGCGACACCTGTCACGCCGATCAGGTGGCACAACTGAAGTCCGATCCATTCATGAAAGGCAAGACGTGTGTGAGCTGTCATCAGGCACACATCTTCGTGGAGCACAAGAAGGCGGCCCCGGCAGCCAAGTAATAACATTTTCAGGCGTCGCATTCTCGAACCGCCGGCCGGTGCATCCGCGCTCACCGCCCTGGAAACGTGTCATCGGATGCCAGGGGAATGTACGACCGGTTACCCTGAAAACCAGCGATCAGGTGCTACGACTGCGAACCCTGCGCCAAATAGCGAGTCGCCCATTCACTCCTGCTAAGCAGCTCCACAGCGCCAGCTAGGATCAGGCATGAAGCTCCGTATGATGGATTTATCTCGACAACGATGAGATTGTCGTCGCGCAGTTGCTCGAACTTCGACCTGGCTTTGCTTTCATCTGCAAACCCATATAAGTCAAGGACATCATCGTATGTGAGTTCATCCCCTTCTCGAAGGAGCACTTCAAAGATACTGCTCGTCTGTCTGAAACCATCAGCTTTTAGCGATAAGGTGCCATTCAGTTCGAGAACAAATGCCTGACGCTCCTCAGTCCTTAAGAATATCTGGACCTTCGCTCTTTCTATGAGGAGGCCTTCTACAGATCCGTCATGAAATTGGTTGAGATTCTTCACCTAAAATTACTCCTCACTGTGGCTGCGGATCGCTAGGTTGTACCGGCCGCCCCGGATCGCTCTTATCGTCTGCGGCGGGGCGACTGCCATCTCCCCGATAGGAAACCGGCCTTCACTCCCCACACCCGCGTAAAAAACAGCACCCCCAAAACTCAGCGACGGCCAGGTTCACCCCACAGCAAGAAGCTTGAGCCTTCGCCACCCGCACGTCCATACGATTCGGCCCTCGATTCACTCGAAAGTACTCCTCTTGTCCCATTTTGGGTACGCCTGAACAGCTTGCGAAAAAACCATGAAGCGCGTGGTTTTGTATCACGGCACGACTGCACATCAGTTCAGCGAGCCTCCTGCAACCGCACCCGCCTGTTTCCGGAAAACCGCCGTCCCGGATGAGATTTCCTTGCCCTCCATGTAAGCGTGGAACTCCAGCCTCATCGTGCCCGGCTCCGAAAAATCCCGCCGGTCCCGCCCCGCAACAACTCCATTCTTGCGCGCAACGCCTCGGATGCACTCACCTTCCATGACAAAGCACATATCGTCGGTAAACGGTGAACCAACAACAGGGTAATAGTGCCCGTCCAGCTTCCCCTCAACCTCAACCGTCGCCCAGGAGTCACCGCGGCGTATCTCTTCCTTTACCCGAATACGATCCCCTTCCACATAGACCGACTGAATCCAGGCCACCGGTGCCATGGAGCCCAGCGTCGAAGCCTCCCGGTCGAACACCCAGATTCCATCGAACAAATCGTCGTTCATCCACCTTCCTCTAAACGGTGAGCTCTAATCCGCGGCCTTCCAAACCGAAATCACCAAACTCCGAGCTCTAAACTCATTTGCACACCGCCGCCAACTCCGCCGAGTAATCCTTCTTCTGCGTCAGCGGCAGATGCTTCTCGAACATCGCCCCCTCCAGCGTGTCCGCTCCCGGCAACAGCTTCGGATCCACATTGTATTTGTAAGAAGGATCCTTCTCCGCCTCCTCCAAAGTCACAAACACCGGCTGGGCCCGGGTCTCGCCTCTGAGACCCGGGAGAGCGCGCAGCGCCCGCTCTCACCCGACCTGACCCTACCCCCGTCCAGCCAGGAGATCAGCCTTCACTCCCCGCGCCTGTGCATCAGGGCACGACTGCACAGCTTGCGGCAAAACCAGGCAGCTTAGAAGTTACACAGCTCGAAAGCCCGCGGAAAAAGAACAGCACCCCCAAGCCCAACCCCAAACCCGGCGACAGCCAGGTTAACCCCACAGCAAGAAGCTTGAGCCTTCGCCACCCGCACGTCCATACAATTCGGCCCTCGATTCGCTCGAAAGTACTTCTCCTGTCCCATTTTGGGCACAACTGAAAAGCCTGCGGGAAAAAACATCAAACGCATGTTTTTGAGTCAGGGCACCGGTTCACTCGTGCCGAATCTTCACTTACAAACCTTATCCAGCTCCGCCGAATAATCCTTCTTCTTCGGGACCTCCAGCCCCTTCTCCGCCATCGCCCCCTCCAGCGTGTCCGCACCCGGCAACAATTTCGGATCCACATCGCATTTGTAAAAGGAATCTTTCTCCGCCTCCTCCAAAGTCACAAACGTGAAGCCGCGCGCCTGATACACCTTCAGCAACCGCGGCAGCATGCGTGCATCGAAGGCACCAATATGCATCAGAAGCACATACGGAATATCGTGCCCATACAATTTCTCTGCCATCGCCCGCCGATATCCGATGTCTTCATCCGCCGCCCGCAAATAGCTGCGCTCCAGCCACCGAATCGCCTTCCCATCGTGCTTCGTCTCGCACCGCGCATACGGCTCGTTCCACTCGTAGTCCGCGAAGCTCATCGTCACCGCCGCGATCCGGTACCCATGCTCCGCCAGAAACACCCGGTCCCCCATCTTCTTCGCCGCCGTGTCGCCCTCAGCCAGAAACGGGTAGCGCAGCCACTTCCAGTCCATTCCCTTCATTTGCAGTTCCAGGAGTGCCTCGTTTTTCTGGGCGTCCTCCTCGAACTGCTCCAGTGAATGCTGGTTCAAATTCATGTGAGACCACGTATGGTTCCCCAGCGGATCCCCCGCAGCCCGCCACACCGCCAGCACCGCGGCCGTTTCCGGATGCTCCTCGACCGCCACTCCATTCACGAACCCATACACCGGAGGCATGTGCGCCTTCTTCAGCGCCTTTAGAACTTTCTCCGCCACCGCCATCCGCGTCTCCCCAGGCGGCAGCGGCCCATGCGCCGGCAAATCGTCAAAGGTAAACGCAACCTGCTGCGCCCCCGCGGTTGTCACCGCCACAGCCCCGAACCCACAAACCGAAGACCCACACACCAAAACAGCCATCGTCCATTCCGGACGAACCCACCTACACAGCCCCATTCCGCCTCCGCACAACGATCAAAGTGTATATGGAATTCCCCGGCCGTCTCGGACCTTGCCCTGAGATGCCAGTTCAGAGATGCCAGTTCGGGCCAAACCCGCAGTACCTCCGTAACGCGATCGCGCCGATTCTCCTTGCCCCCAGCCACCGCGCCTCGCTAACCTGATTACAGTCAGGAAAAGTGTGCGAAGGAGCCCGCCATCAGGCGGGCTTTTCTATTTCCGACTACCGGCTCAAGGAACTCACAACTCGCAACTCATAACACACAACTGATCTCGGACCACTGACCACCACAGGTCTCTCATGACGAATCGCAACCATCAAACCGCCGCCGCTCATCCGACTCCGCCGGATGCGCCCCGCGGAGGCCCGAGCAATGTTGTCGATCTTGTAACGACGTCCAGGAATTTGAAAACAGAAGACTTAAAAACTGTCACCCCAAAAAAACAGACAGTTTTCTCGACGCAGCCCCATTTCTGGTGCAACTCCGTCGGCTCGGTTCTCGGCCCGCTCACAACTCACAACTCCGTTTCCTGCCTCCCAACTCTTGTCATCCTGCCGACCCAGAACGCTGCACCCTGAACACCGAACGCTGTCCTGTTGTCGATCTTGTAACGAGCACCAGGAATCAGAAAACAAAGACCTTAAAAACTGTCACCCTAAAAAAAGAGACAGTTTCCCCTCTCATTGCCCCAAAAATGAGGCAAGAAGCACCCTGTAACCTGCACCCTGTAACCTGTCCCCTGTTCCTGGGGAACTTCCCTAACCGTTCCTCCGTATTCGGGTCTAAGCCTCTGCCAAGGCCCAAATTCGTTTCGAGGAGAGCCGTCCCAATGCAGACCATCGAGCGCGTCGTCATCAACGCCAGCCCCGCCGCCATCTGGCAGGTCCTCGCCGACGTCGAACGCTGGCCCACCTGGACCCCCACCGTTCTCAGCGTCGAGCCGGTCACTCGCGACGGTTTCCGCGTTGGAGCCAAATACCGCGTCACCCAGCCCAAACTCCGCCCTGGCGTCTACGAGGTGACCGAGCGCATTCCCCATCAGGTCTTCACCTGGGTCCAGAAAGCCGCCGGCGCCAAAATGATCGCCGACCACCGCCTCACAGCCTTCGACGGCTCCGGCACCGAGGTCGAACTCTCCTTCTCGACCGAAGGTCTCCTCGGAGCTCTCCTCGGCAGCATGTACTCGAAGACCATCGCCGACTACGTCCGCACCGAAGCCCGCAGCCTCAAAACGCACTGCGAACTGCTAGCCGCCAAATCCGCCTGAGGACCGGCGCGTCAGTACTCCCGCTCGCAAGGCACATACCGTGGCTCCCAGACGTTCGCATCGACCGCTGCCTCCACCTCGCTGTCCTTCAACTCCGACAATCCCTCCGCGATCGCCTCTCGAGCCACCGCCGCAGCAATCACCCGGCTCAGACTCCGCGACTCCTTGAGCGGCGGCAGCAAGCTCCCATTCTTGTCCGTCTCCACCGGCGACAATCCCGCCAGAGCCTTCGCCGCCGTCATGAACATCGCATCCGTCACCCGCCGCGACTTCGACGCAACAATCCCCAACGCCAGCCCAGGGAAAATATAAGAATTGTTCGTCTGATCAATACAAATTTCGCGATCCCCAACCTGCACCGGCTCAAACGGGCTCCCCGTCCCGATCAGCGCCTTCCCATCCGTCCAATTCAGCAAATCCTCCGGCGTAGCCTCGCTCTTCGACGTCGGATTGGACAGCGGAAAAATTATCGGATGCTCCACATTCTTCGCCATCGCCCGCACAGCGTCCTCGGTAAACATCCTCGCCTTTCCCGCCACGCCAATCAGCACAGTGAGCTTCGCGTTGCGCGCCACCTCTTCCAGCCCAATCTTCAGCGGATCCTTCACCGTCCAGCCCGCCACGTCCGCGGCCGAATGCACATAGTCTCTCTGCTCCGGATGAATCCCCTCCGCACCCTCCACCAGTAATCCCGGCCGCCCCATCGCATAAATCCGCGCCCGCGCCTCCGCCTCGCTCAGCCCTTCCTCTACGAGCGCATTCACCACCAGATTCGCAATCCCGATCCCCGCCGACCCAAATCCCAAAATCCCGATCCGCTGCGACTGCAACGGCGATCCCGCTGCCTTCACCGCCGACAGCAGAGTCGCCAGCACCACCGCCGCCGTCCCCTGAATGTCATCGTTGAACGTGCAAAGCCGCTCCCGATAATTCCCCAGCAGCCGCGCCGCATTCGATCCCGCAAAATCCTCCCACTGCAGCAGCACATGCGGCCACCGCTTTTCGACCGCCGACACAAACGTCTCAATAAAGTCGTCGTACTCCGCCCCGCGTATCCGCTTCTGCCGCCACCCTATATAGATAGGATTCGCGAGCCGCTCCTCGTTGTCCGTTCCCACGTCCAGCAGCACCGGCAAACAATATTCGTGGTGGATCCCGCCCAGCGCCGTATAAAGCGCCATCTTCCCGATCGGAATCCCCATCCCGCCCGCACCCTGATCCCCGAGCCCCAGGATCCGTTCACCATCGCTCACTACAATCGCTTTCACATTGTCGTAGCGCTTGTGCGACAAAATTCTCTCGATCCGCGCCTTGTTCGGATAGCTCAGGAACAGCCCGCGCGGCTTCCGCCAAATCTCGCTGAATCGCTGGCACCCCTCGCCCACGGTCGGCGTATACACGATCGGCATGTATTTCTTCACATCAGACAAAAGCAATGCGTAAAACAGTGTCTCGTTGATGTCCTGCAGATCGCGCATGAACACATACTTCTCAAACCCCGTCTCATACGAGTCGAACGCCGCCTGCCGCCGCGCAATCTGCTCCGCCAGTGTTCCCACATGCGGAGGCAGCAGCCCATGCAGATCGAACACGTCGCGCTCCTCTTCCGTGAACGCCGTGCCCTTGTTGTAGCGGGGATGATTCAGCAGAGTAAAACCGTACAGCTTCGTCCGGATCACAGGTTCCGTCATGCGCGCCTCTTCTTTTTACTATCAGGAGAAGCGGCCCGGACCATTCCCGCAACCGCTAAAAAACAAACGAACGTCATACAGGGAACACCTTATCAGTGCTCTGTGATCTCCGTGTCCTCTGTGGTGGGCTACGTTCTGATCGAAGCAGCCCTAATCCCTAAACTCTAGTCCCCGTCTTCAACAATCCCAGCAAACATCCCCGCATCCGCCGTTACCGAAGCCATTCCCCGCCGCGCCACCAGCAAATACCGCTCCACAGACATCCCCTGCGTCACGTGTTCGCCCACTCGCTCCAGTACCCCGCGCTGCGATGAGTGCTTCCCAAACGCCTCCAGCTTCCGCTTCGCCAGCTGACCCAGTTCCAGCGTCAGCGACCACGGCACCGTCGCCGCCGTCTCCGTCAACTCCGGCCGATCCCGCACACTCACAAATGGAGTGCTCGCGTAGTACAGCTTCTGCGCCGACCACGAATGCAACCCCGTACCCACGTGGTCCGGATACATCTCCGTTCGCCCTGCCCAGTGGAACGCCGCTGTCGTCACCGCGGAAATCATCGTGTGGTCCCGATGCAGATTCACGCCCCCATCGCCGCCGAACGTCAGCACTACCTGCGGCTGCCAGCGGCGAATATGTTCCACCACAATCCCCGTCATCTCCTGGAAACTCTGACTCGCCAGTTCGCCATCCGGAAAATTCAGCACCTCATGCCGCGTCACACCCAACACTGCGGAGGCAGCGTCCATCTCCACACGCCGCAGCTTCCCCAGATCAGCATCCGCCGCCGCGCCCTCGCGAAAGTGCCCCGCCTGTCCATCCGTGAAGCACAGCACATACGTCTCCGCCCCGGCGCCCGCGGCGAGCATCAGTGCGCCACCAAATGCACCGCTTTCATCGTCTGGGTGAGCTGTTACACAGAGGATTCGATGGGACAAGTCAGCTCTTCTTCCTCAGCAGGAAAATCCTCCCACGGCAGACCTGCCTGCAGTACAGGAGCAAAGCTCTTACGATGCAGAATCGATGGTCCTAGGTTCTTCAGTGCCACTCGATGCTCCGGCGTCGCGTATCCTTTGTGCGACGCAAGCCCATATCCCGGATACTCGGTATCCAGCTCGCACATCCGCCGGTCGCGATACACCTTCGCTACCACCGAAGCCGCCGCAATCGAAATGCTCAGCGAATCGCCGTAGATAATCTTCGTCTGCGCATGCGGCAAATCGAGCAGCAACGCGTCAATCAGCAGATGATCCGGTTCGGGATCGAGCCGCATCACCGCCGACGACATCGCCATCCGCGACGCCTGATAAATGTTCACGCGGTCAATCGTCTCCGCGTCCACTTCCTCAATCGCAATTCCAATCGCCCGCGAGCGCACCACCGCCGCGAGCCGCTCACGATCCTCCGGCAGCAGCTGTTTCGAATCCCGCAGTCCCCGTATCCGCGTATCCGCCGGAAGAATTACCGCGGCGGCCACCACAGGCCCAAACAGCGCCCCGCGTCCGACCTCATCCACACCGGCAATCAGAACCGCACCCGTCGCCCGCGCCAGCTTTTCGTATTTGTTCCCGCATGTCAGCGACCGCAGCATCCGCATCTTCCGGGTCGCCGCAGAAACCTCATCGTCAGGCAGCGTGCGCCGCCCACGCCTCGGAATCAACTCGCCCTGCACGGTCCCCATAGCGCGAGTTTACTGCTCGATATGCCGAGGACGCCCGTGGAAATCAGGTCCCCAAAAAGAACAACGCCCCAGCCAATCCGGCCGGGGCGAGCACTTTTCTGAACGCTGAACGTTATCTGGTATCGATTTCCTTCAAACGAGCGGCCTTGCCCCGAAGCCCGCGCAGGTAGAACAGCCGCGCCCGCCGCACCTTCGACGACCGAACCTTCTCGATCTTGTCGATCACCTTGCTGTTGAACGGGAAAATCCTCTCGACCCCCTGGCCGAAGCTCATTTTGCGCACCGTAAAGCTGCCCTGCGCGCCGTTCTTTTTTGCGATCACCACGCCCTCAAATGCCTGGAGCCGCTCCTTATCGCCTTCCTTAATCCGCACCTGTACGCGAATCGTGTCGCCCGGCCCAAAGGGGGGCAAATCCGTCCGGTTCAACTTCTCGGCAAGACGCTGCATCACTGGATGAATCGACATAACCTAACTCATTTCTCAAGGGATTTTGCGAATCTTCAGTTTACAGGAATTTCGCAGATTCCGCCGACGCAACCATCCCATCGCGCACCAATGCTACATTTCCCCCATGCACCCCGGACGCCTTCTCCTCGCGCTCCTGATAACCCTGACTGCTCCCGCGACGCTCCACGCCCAAAACGACCCCGCCCTCACCGCGCAGCTGCAATCCCAGATCGAAGACTTCCACGGCAAAGTCTCCCTCTACGCCCACGACCTCGCCACCAACCAAACCGTCGACCTCTCCGGCGATCAACCCGTCCCTACCGCCTCCGTCATCAAGCTCGGCATCCTCTACACCGCCCTCCAGCAAATCCGCGCCGGTCGCGCCCACTTCGACGACCGCCTGACGCTCCACCATGAAGACCAGGTCCCCGGCTCTGGCGTCCTCCTTTTCCTCGACACACCCCACACCCTCACCCTCAAAGACGCGCTCACCCTCATGATCGCCGTCAGCGACAACACCGCCACCAACCTTGTCATCGATTCGCTCGGCCTCACGACCATCGACGGCCAACTTAACGCGCCGCCGCCCCACGGCCTCGGCCTAAAAAACACCTGGCTCTATAAAAAGGTCTACAAGGACCCGACCGGCCCGCAGCCCGCCGACCAACCCCAGTTCGGACTCGGCAAAACCACCGCCCGCGAGATGGCCTCGATCATGGAGCGCTTTGCAATTTGCAACCTCGGCCCTGCTCCCGACACAGCTGGTATTTCAAGCGCCTCAACGCCGATCCCTTCAGACAAAGACCTCTGCGCGGCCGCCCTCCACATGCTCAAGGTCCAGTCCGACCATGACATGATCCCGCGCTACCTCGAAAAACTCGACACCACCGAAGGCGACTCCGCGATCGCCAACAAAACCGGCGCCATCGACCACGCCCGCAATGACGCCGCCGCCCTCTACACCAAACACGGCACCATCATCATCTCCGCCTTCACCCACGACAACGCCGACACCAGCTGGACCCCCGACAATCCCGCGCTAATCCTCATAGCAAAGATGGCCCAAACCATCGTCAACGCCTGGTTGCCCGGCACGCACCCCTAATTCCGTGTAAGCCCGGCAATCATCTCCCCCCAAACCGGCCAACCTCGAACCAACTCTTCCCGCCCACCTGACTCATAATCCGCGTAGTCAAACCCGGGACTCACCGTGCACCCCAGCAGTGCCACCTTCCCACCTTCAACTAATCGAGAACCCTGCCAAACCCCCTGCGGTACCACCGTCTGCAACAGCTCACCCCGCGCAAGATCCCGCCCCAACACCACGCGCTCCCCCATCCCGTCCGGCGAAAGCTGCAGCATCTCCACCGCGTCGCCCAGATAAAAATGAAACACTTCATCCGATGCCAGCTTGTGCATCTCTGAAAAATTATTAGGCTCGAGTAAGTAGTAGATCGCCGTTCCCGCCGACCTCGCGCCGCTATACCTTCCCTTCGGCAAAGCCTCCAGCGGAATTGACTCCTCCGCCTTCCAGGTTTGCCGAAACCACCCGCCCTCGCGCGGATGCGGCTCCAGCCCCAGCATCCTCTTCAATTCCTCAGCGCTCATCTCTGCCATGCCGGAATGCTAACCTGGCTTTTCTTAATTCCTAAATTCGCAATCTCGAATCCCGCTCTTCTTCCGGAACATTGCGAGCACATCCGTTGTCTATCCCCGCAGAGACGCCCCTGAGCACAACCCGCCCGAAGCGTTTCTCACTCACCTTTCGCTCTCTCCGCAATGCCGCGTCCGTTTTCTGAACGCTGCACCCCAATCGCTGTAACGGAGGGAATCATGTTCGAAGACAGCCTCGTCGAATCCACTGGACGCATCCGCACCCGCAGCTCCCGCTGCGCTGCCGGTTCTTTCGTCCTCGAGACGGCCCTTGTCGCCGTCATCATCCTTATCCCTTACCTTTATCCGGACGCGCTCCCCCATAAATTCCTCAACGTCCCCCTCATCGCTCCACCGGCAGCCGCCGCACCGGTCGTCGCACAACCTGCCACGGCCGCGTCTCGACCACAGCCCATCGCTCTCGACCTCAGTCTCCCCACCAGAATCCCGCACGGCCCCATCCAGATCGTCGATCCACGCGTTCCGGGCCCGAGCGTCCCAGGCGTAATCGATTTCGGGATCCATCATGACGGATTCATCGGTGTTCCAGGTCTCGGCCTCTCCACCCCACCGCCCACCCGTCTGGTCCACCCCGCCAAACCCACCGGCCCCATCCATGTCTCCTCCGGAGTAGTCGCTGGCCTCCTCATAGTGCATATCCAGCCCCATTACCCAGCCATCGCCGTCGCCACCCGAACTCAGGGAACCGTCATCGTGGCCGCCACCATCTCTACCCATGGCCGCATCGAGAGCCTGCGCGTCCTCAGTGGCCCACCCCCGCTGGTCACCGCCGCCGTCGACGCCATCCGTCAGGCCCGCTACCGCCCCTGGACTCTTAACGGCGAACCCGTCGAAGTCGAAACCACGATCAACGTAGTCTTCACCCTCGGCTCCAACTGACCCCATACGCGCAGTCGCCAGACGAAGGCTGGCCCCGGGTCTCGCTTTTGAGACCCGGGTTTCCTGTCCGTATCCGCCTGTCACCCTTTTTCTGCTCATCGCCGCCTACCCCAAAAGCGTGACCGGCACACCTCTACGTAGCGCCCGTATTGCTATACGATGAAAAGCGTGCGGGTTCTCGTCTATTCAGCTTCCTGGTGCCGTGACTGTCGTGAGGCCAAGCGCTTCCTCGAGTCCCACCAAATTCCCTATACCGAAATCGACATCGAGGAAACACCCGGCGCCGCCGAAGAAGTCCTCGCCCACGTCGGCAAACGCGCCATCCCGCAGTTCGTTATCGATGGAGAATGGGTCCAGCCCTACTGTCCCGGCCGCGGCTTCCTCCACGCCGAAATGACTGCGAGATTTGGCCTCAACGGCGCTGCCAAATCCCGCTCCTGATCCGCGCTTGTCTATCCGCTGACCAGTGTCCCCTTTCGGCTCCTTCCAGGGAACCAACTCCATCTAATTTGCGTACTTCATCCCAGACGAGAGGGTCTGCGTCGTGAATCAGGTTCGGAAGCGCAAAAGTCGTATCTGGCTGTGGGGCGGCCTCGTTGCCGTCGTCGTGATCGTTGTCGCGGTCACTGCCCTCGCCATGCGCGTTGGTAATGCCAAAATCCCCGACGCCCGTCTCGCCAAAGTTACCCGCGGCGACATCGCCAAATCCGTCGTCGCGACCGGACCCATCCAGCCCATCACCAAAGTCGAGCTCAAATCCAAGGCCTCCGGCCTCGTCGAAAAGCTCTACGTCGACATCAATCAGATGGTCACGAAAGGCCAGGTACTCGCTCAGCTCGATCAGCAGGAGATCCTGGCTCAGGTCGCCGCCCAGCGCGCACAACTCGCTGCCGCTCAGGCCAACGTCACCACTTTCTCCGCCAACATCGCCCAGGATCGAGTCAACGCCGAAGCTCCGGACCTGCCCATGTACCAGGAAACCTGGCAGCGCAACGTCCAGATGCTCAAAGACGGCATCGTCTCCCAGCAGGCTCTCGATAACGCCGAGCGCGACTACCTCGCCCAGAAAAACAAACGTGACGGTGCCGTCGCTCTGATCGGCGTCGATCAGGCCAAGCTCAAACAAGCCCAGGCTCAGGTCCGGCAGGCCCAGGCCAGCCTCGATCAGCTCAATGAGCAGCTCAGCTACACCACCCTCGTCGCCCCTATCGATGGTATGGTCCTCTCCCGCGATGTCGAAGTCGGCGACGCGGTCAGCTCCATCCTCGTCCTTGGCTCGACCGCCACGCTCGTCATGACCATCGGTGACATCCACCAGGTCTACGTTGACGGCAAAGTCGACGAGGCCGACATCGGCAACGTCTACCTCGGTCAGGCGGCGCGCATCCACGTCGAGTCCTTCCCGAACAAAATCTTCAACGGCAAAGTCACCAAAATCTCCCCGCTCGGCGTCTCGAAAGATAACGTCACCACCTTCGAAGTCCGCGTCTCGATCGACAATCCCACCGGCGAACTCAAAGCGCTGATGACTGCAAACGCTGAAATTCTTGTCACCGAACACCACGACGCGCTCAGCGTTCCCGAGCAATCCATGTCCTGGGATAATCAGAAGAACGCCTTCGTCTTCGTCCCAGACCCTAAGTCCAAAGACGGCCAGAAAAAGCTGCCGGTCACCGCCGGAATTTCCAACGGCACCCGCACCGAAATTCTCACCGGCCTCAAAGAAGGAGACGCCGTTGTCCTGCAACAATAAAGTTCGCTGTGCTCTTTGCTCTGTGCCCCGTTCCCTGTTTTAAGAGGAGGTTATGAACATGCATCTCGCCTTCAGAAATTCCATCCTCGTCGCCGCCGTCGCCGCGCTCGTTCCCGCTGCGGCCCTCGGCGCCGACGGTACCTTCGACAAAACTCTCCACACCACCGGCCAGGTCATGCTCACCGTCGGCACAGGTTCGGGTTACATTCACGTCTCCCCCGGCTCCTCAAGCGATGTCCACATCGTCGGCCACGTCCACGCCAACGGCTGGGGCTTTGGCGCCTCCGCCGACGACCGCGTCAAGCAGGCCGTCAATAATCCCCCCATCGATCAGTCCGGCAACATCATCACCATCGGCCGCCACCAGGACTGGATGCGCAACATCTCCATCGACTACGACATCACCGCGCCCAAAGGCACGCAGCTTGAGGCCAGTTCCGGCTCCGGCGATCTCCGCCTCCAGGATCTCGGCGGCTCGCTCAAAGCCAACACAGGCTCCGGCTCCATTGAAGCCAATGGGTTCAGTGGACGCGTCCAGTTGCAAACCGGTTCAGGCGACATCCGCGCCGGCCTGCAGTCCGCCAACGACGTCAAAGCCACGACCGGCAGCGGCAGCATTCATCTGCAGGGAGCGGAAGGCGCGCTCTTCGCGGAAACCGGCTCCGGCGACATTGAAATCGGTGGCCATCCCAATTCCGACTGGAAGATCGAAACCGGGTCAGGCTCCGTCACCCTCAGCGTCAATGGCGCTCACTTCACGCTCGACGCCAGTACCGGCTCAGGCTCGGTCCACAGCGATCCGCCCATCACCATGCACGGCTCTATCGAGCGCCATCACGTCCAGGGTGACATCAATGGAGGCGGTCCCACCGTTCGCGTCGAAACCGGCTCGGGCGACGTCCGCATCCACTAGACGCATGGAATCCGCAGGGTACCCCATGTCTCGCTTTTTGAGACATGGGCCCCGGATGTTAGACCCTACCCCTGCGTGGCCCCGCACACCGGACAGAACTTCACCGTCCCCTCATACTTCTGCCCGCACTGCACACAAAAATGTACAGGCCCTGCCGAAGCAGCAGGCGGCGGCGCCATCCCTGGCGGCGGAGGCGGTGGAACCATCCCCGGCGGTGGTGGCGGTTGCTGCGTGTACACCACCGCTCCCGGCGGAAGCCCCGGAACGCCCGCTCCCAAAACCGGCTTTCTTGTGATCAAATACAACGGCAAAATCACAATGCAGAGCAGGGCCGCCCCGATCCCCCATCCCACTGCGTTCATCCCACGCTTTTTCGCGTCTGTATAGACCCAGAACCCGACTGCCGCGGCAATCAAATACCCAAATATCTGATATCCCGAGTTTCCCAAGATTCCCTCCCTCAATGCAGATTGTTCAGCACCAGCATGGTCGCCAGCGCTGCCATGACTCCATACTTCACAACTGCACCTTGAAAGAAATTCAGTTGCCGTCTGTGCCATCCCACCAGCACTGCGACCGGATACACACCATACACCACTACGGCAGCAAACCACGAGCATGGATTCAGAGCCGGCCTCTCCCCATGCAGCATCGCAGCAAAATCCCGGGTCATCCCGCAGAACGGGCAGCGCAGCCCCAGCAGTATCTGCATCCCGCACCGATACCCAGCATGCAGAACGCTCTGCGGCCACACCAACAGCATCGCCGTCAACACCGCCGTCCCACCCAACACCCAAAGATGCGGGATCAGCTCTGGATGGTCGCGCAGCGATGATCGCATAAGCATGTATACCGGATTCGCTGACAGGACAATACTGGAAAAGTCTGTGGGTCTTTCTCCTGGGCACTGCCGTCCTTCAACCTGCGATGAAATCGCCTGCTGAAGGCATCCACGGTCGCTGACTGTCCTGGTATGATTTCCGAAATACCAAAATCTCCGCCGGAGCAAGCATGATCCAACGCCTTCTTCTCTCCGCCCTCGCTCTCTCGCTCGCCATCCCCGCAGTTCAGGCCCAATCCGGCCCCATCGCGCTCGCGGTCGACACAACCCACTCCCCGGACAAGATCCTCCACGTTAAGGAATCCATCCCGGTCCACGCGGGCCCGGCGACCTTCTACTATCCCAAGTGGATCCCCGGCGAGCATGGACCCGACGGCCCTGTCGGCTCCCTCACCGGCCTGCATTTCAGTGCCGCCGGCAAAGAGATTCCCTGGCAGCGCGACCTTCTGGACGTTTACACCTTTCATCTGAACGTTCCGGCCGACGTTTCTCATCTCGACGCGGCTTACGATTTCATTGAGGGTCCCGGCTCCGCCACCGACAAGTTGCTCGTTCTGGAGTGGAACGAGGTCACGCTTTATCCTGCGGGCTTTGCTTCGAAGGATCTGACTTAC
>Ga0182015_10003395_pt1 | contig 17935 bp, 30 predicted proteins | sample 712P3MmetaG_FD_120478 | JGI IMG/M metagenome (GOLD analysis project Ga0182015, IMG submission 120478) | Permafrost microbial communities from Stordalen Mire, Sweden - 712P3M metaG | ecosystem: Environmental > Terrestrial > Soil > Wetlands > Permafrost | place: Sweden: Stordalen | collected...
CCGACGGCGCACTTGACAATCCGGCCGGGCGTCGAGATCATCACCTCAGCCGGTGGTTGTGGACGCGAGGTGGTCCCATGCTTCTGGCAACGGGGGTGGTCCCATGGGACTGGCAAGCGACAGCTCTCGCGGTTGTAGCCACGGTCACCGTCGCGGCTGATCCCCGGATCGGCTAACAGTGAAGCGCCCTGCGGAGTCCGAAGGAAGCCGAATCCTCGCGACGTCCAGCTCGGACGGGGGTCGGCTCGGCGACGCCGCAAGCCCTACTGGTAGGCACCGGAGGCTCAATCGAGCCCGCCGCGTCCGCGACCGGCTCCCTCAAGACGCGTTGCACTGTGGGTGACGCTGATTGCATTGCTCGTCGTTGTTCTCGTGACATTGCACCTCGGGTCCGCACCACGGCATTCGACCACCGTCGCCGTCGCCAACACGGTCGGCCCCGTGGCGCTCTTGGCGTTCGTCGGCGTCGCCATCAAGGCGGTAGTGAGGCACTATCGCCCTCCGCTACCCCGAGTGCCCTTCCGGCAACGTTCTCCCGCCCGAGATTCACTCGCCGTGACATCGCCTGGCTCGTTCTCATCTTCTCTGGGTTGCGTTCATGCTCTATACGCTTGCCTGGCGGCATCTGTCATCGGGAATCTCCTCACCTCGGCGGTATCCGCTGCCGGCAGGCGTCGCGTGGTTCGGGGATTGCGTGGTGCTCGCTACGTTCTGCCTGGGCATCTGGACACTTGTGAGCGGCTCCGACACCGCCGCGGGATTCGGGCGGCGCCACCCTCAACCGCCGTTGAGCACGCGAAGCCTTCCGGGTCCATTCGGGTCGACCTGCCAGTTTTGTCACCTCCCTCGCCGTTGCCGCCAGTGCCACCTCCAATGCCGCCAGGCTGGTATCGCGACCCGACCGGCGTACTTCGATGGTGGGACGGAGGACAGTGGACGCCCTGCCCATCAAGCCCGGTCGCTAGACACCGAACGCGATGGCACCGCATCCTGACCCGCGATGGAAATCCGTATCTGAGTTCGGCGCGACCGCGCCTGGGCGCCCCATATCTTTCGGTGACCTCGAAGATCTGGCTTCCGGCTGGTCCGAATGCCTGCCTGAATCCACGGGGCCGGGGGCGGGGGCTCTTGCCCTGCTCCGGACTGCGCGGAGCCTTTTCATCCATTCATGGTTCGACTACGAGTTCATGGTCATCGCGTGCCTGGTCAGCTTTCAGGCCGTCGAAGCCGCCTTTCGAGAGCTCTACGCGCACGCTGTAGCGACAACGCCATTTCGCACGTTGGTCGACAGAGCTGAACGGGACGGAGTCCTGTCGCACGACGTGGCCGACCTCATCCGGTCAGGTGTAGACCTGCGAAATCCTCTTTCTCATCCAGCCACGCAGATCGAGTTCACAATCGAACTGACGACGATGACGCTCGAGAGTACGCACGGCATCGTCGCGGGAGTTATCGCTCCAATCATCGCCGCCTCAGCTCCCTGAGAGCTCGCACGAGCTGAGCGAGGATCGCCATCGCTCGCTCCCGGCTCAGGCCGCTTGGTGCTTGCGGGGGAAGCATGGCGAGCGACCGGCGCAGGACTTCGGCTCGCTCGGGGGAGAGGTCAGAGAGGCCGTCCATGAGGGCGAGCGTAGACGAACATATGTTTGTCTACCAGAGGTCTCTGAGGACCGCTTTGTCGCTGATCGGTACCGCGTTGGGCTGAGGGCGCCGCGCTAAAATGGCCGAGTTACAAGGAAAACGGCGAGTGACGGAGGCAAGAATGGCCACGACCGACGATGGGGGCCAGCCGGTCCTTTTGCTGAAGTGTGACGGCGACACGGCGCTGAACCGCGATGCGTACATGAGGAACGTCGCCGCCGCCAGCAGCTCGGGGTGGACCTGGGGGAAGGTGGAGCAATACTCCCTGCCGACTCGGGCGCTCCACCGAGCGATCCAGCGCCTCCGGCGCTTGCGGGAGTTGCGTGGCGCTACCGGAGCGGAGGCGGCAGCCGAGATCGCTCAGGCGCGCTGAACTCTACCGTCGGACTGCTGAGCGTCGGCTCTTACGAGCGATGGTTCTCCGCCCGCCGAGACGCGTCGAGCGCTTCATGACCGTGCCTCGCACGCGTGCGATGTTCGAAACTCCGCGAAGATGTGGCCAGTGGGATGGGAGGCACTCGAGCAGTGGGGTGACGACGTCGCTCGCATCGAACCGCTCGCTGGCGGCCACAACGACGTGTGGAGCGTGCGCGTGAAGGGGCACCTCGCGGTCGGTCGTCTCGGTGCCAGGAGCGACGCTGATCTCGCGTGGGAGACCGAGCTCCTCCAACACCTCGACCGTGCAGGGCTGTCCGTGCCGATGCCGATCGCGACGCCGGACGGCCGGCTGTTCGCCGACGGGCTGGTGGTGGTGACCTATGTGGAGGGCGGACCGCCGGAGACGGAGGCCGACTGGCGTCGCGTGGCCGACACGCTCCGCCAGTTGCATCGGTTGACGCTGGGCTGGCCGCAGCGCCCGGGCTGGCGATCATCGACCGACCTCGTGCACGCCGAGACCGGGACGAAGATCGACCTCGGCGCGATGCCGCCTGAGGGTGTTGCTCGATGCCGGGCAGCGTGGGCGCGGCTCACCGGACGTCAGACATGCATCGTCCACGGCGACCCCAACCCGCGCAATGTCCGCATGACCGCGGATCGGGTCGCGCTGATCGACTGGGACGAGTCGCACGTCGACGTCCCAGACCTCGACCTGGTGTTGCCCCACAACGCCGCCGGTCTCGACCACGGCGTGCACGACATCGCCGCGCAAGCGTCGGCCGCATGGGAAGCCGCCGTCTGCTGGGACGACGAGTACGCAGTCGAGCGGCTGGCAGAAGTTCGAGCGGTCTGATCAGCGGCAGCGACTCGAAAGACTGCACCTACTGCCGGATAGCCCGGCGGCGTGCGGCCTGTTTGTCGATCTCGGGAAAGAGATGGCCGTAGCGGTCGTAGGTGAACGACACACTCGAGTGGCGTGCGCTGCTGCTTGAGCGGACAGATCGGGCTTCGCCCTTGCGAGGTACTCTCGACAGGCACGGGCGACGGCGAGGTACGGGGGTGGCTAATGCGCTTAGGCGACAAGGTGCCCATCGACTGAGGCAAAGTACGAGCCCGGAGAATGGGGACGTTCTTCGACCCCGATTGGCGGACGTGTCCCGAGTGCGGCTCTGACTGGAGGGCTGGACAGATTCGGCCTGAGTCCGCTGTCAAGAGGTACGGGCACGACGCTCCGTGCAGAGCAAAGGAACCGTGGCAACTAGGACGTGGTGAATTCTCTCTGCTGTGCACCTGTCCGCCGCGCTACTACACGCGCCTCATCGACGTCGAAGTGCCCCGTGACGGCATGAGTTTCTGGCGGTGTCCAGACTGCTTAGCGACCTGGGATCGGTTCACTGGGGAACTCGTCCTATGAGCTGAAGTCGGACTCACCTTTTTTGCGATCCCCCGCTCACGGGCAGGTCGAGGATTTAGCCTCGTTGTCAGCCTGGATTCCTGGACCGCTGTCATGCGCTCGCCCCGAGAGGCTTGAACGAGTCGACGAACTGCTCGACCATCGATTGCGTCGAGGCCACTCCCGTGACGACCCACTTGAGGCCGTGCCCGGACACGACTTCACTGATCTCGCAGAGATACGCGGCTTTGGTCGCGCTGGTCAGCGGGTCAATGGCGGCAATCCAAGGAGACTTGGTTTGTGCCGCGGTGAGATTCTGAACATACCGGGTGTGGGACCTACCGCATCGGACACCCCCACGGACGGTCTTGAATCCCTCAGCGAAGGAGGTCGTCGTCGGGCCCTTCTCGACCGGCAGATGGGTGCTGTAGATGTAGCCGCCGTCGCCGTTGCTTGTGCTGCCGCTCGGCAACGCGGAAGAGTCGATGCCCTCGACCGAGAAAGCGGTGCCATGGGCAAAGGACCACGTCGCGTACAACGCCAGCCCTGGCACCGGGAGCGAAGCCACGATCTTGCTGACGAGACTTGTCGGAAACGCCGCTTCAAATCGCAGCGGCGGCGAGCCGTAGGTCCGAAGGGGCGGCAGGCTGGAAAGGCCGTTCACCAAGCTCACGCCGATGCCGATGACCGCGAGCACCACGACGGTCAGGTAGGCGAACGCCTTCACCCTTGAACGGTACTACCTGGTCGAAGCCGAATAGCCGCCCGTCCAACGATCAGGAACTCATCAGCCGGTCAATCACCGCCTGGTCCGCCTCGAGCCTTTTCCGCATTGCGGCGTCCTCGGCCGCCCTCTCGGTTGCGTAGGCCTCGTACTCGGTGACCAGCGTCGGGTAGAGCTCGTTCCACGCGGCGATCGCGGCGCGGACCCTGGTGACGGTCTCCTCGAGCGCAGAGCGTTCGCACGCGAAATGCAGGGTGAATCCACGGGCGGCGCCTGGCCGGATGCCAGCCTGTCTGACGTGGTCTCGCAGGCGAAGGTGGAACCAGTGGTCCCGGGCGTCGATCACAGGGACGGACCGCATCGGGCCCTTAAATCCGCTCAGGTAGACGTTCCCGAGCTCCACGTCGAGCCAGAGGTGCCCATCGTCCCGTTCGTTCGTGGTTCTGAAGGACCTGATGCTGACGTTCCCCCAATCGGTGGCTGGCTGCTGGCTCATGATCCCCCTTGGCTTGGGTGCTGAGTCAGCGTATGTCCAGGAACACACGATTTTCCTCAACGCCTCGATCTCGTGATGAGCGAGCGCGTCGCGCTTGCCAAGGAGTACCGCGCGGTCGAAGCGCCGAAGGCCGCCGAGCGTAGGGCCGAAAGGCAGGGCCGACCTAGAAAAACTGGTGCCAAGTTGGCACCAGTTTCAGGAGGCAAGACGTGCGAGACGAAAGGCGTCGAGCGCGAGTGCGCGCGCCGCTTTCCTTTGCAACGCTCGTCGATCCGCGTCGCCCTGCGTTTGGGGGCGCCGTTGGTAGCTACGTGAAGCCGTTCGTCCGCCAGCTCTCCATCGGTCCATTCGGGGTGATGACGAGGAGGACGCGGTCGTCGGCCTCCAACGACGCGAGGAACTCCGCGTCGTTGGGGACGGGGAAACCGTGCTTCTCACGCGTGCGACGGAAGATCGGAAGCAGCGGCTCAAGGTCTTCGCGCACCTCGACGGTGCCCGAAACCGCGACGTAGCGCTGGGCTTCGGCGTCGTCGATTAGCAGAGTGAGGCGCGGGTCGCGTTTGAAGATCGGGTACTTCGCCCGCTTCCTCGTTGTCGAGACGTAGAAGCGTTGGCCGTCCCAGCTGAACCAGTTCGGCGTTGCCTGGGGCGTGCCATCGCGGCGGATACCGATGACGATCGCGTTGCGCGGTTCGGCGAGAAAGGCCTCGATCGCTTCGTTGGTAGCCATGGCGGCAACCTAGTGCGGCTCGATCCCGAGGTCTGGTCATAGAGGTTGTAGCTATCGAGGGTGCATTCCGCTGGCCAGTTCCAGCTGCAGATCGGAGGCTAGTGGTGGGAGCCGTCAGGACCGCCGAGCCGACGACTGGGCGTGGACCGTGTCGTGGATGAGCATGAACCGCATCGACCAGTACCCAGGTCGTGGCTCGGGAAGCTCGTGGCGGAACCAGAGGAAGCCCGTCAACGTGACGGTTGCGGCGGAGAGCCAAATGATTACCCCGACGGCCAGGACCCACGGCGTGGATCCCAACGACATCAAGATTAGGCCCGCAATGGCGGCGGCCAAACCGACGTACCCCACTCGGAGGGCCCAGACAGCCATCCTCCAGTGTCCGTTGTATTGCAGCTCCGTCAGCTCCTCCATGCCAGGGATTATTCCACCGTTGCGACGACAAAGGTCACTGGTCGTCCGGTTCGATCCGTCCTCCGGGACCCAGGATCCCAAAACCTGCGGGAGGTCGCTCTTCACCCCTCTTTTGTGCAAACGCTCCCATACTGATCGGCAGAATATCTCCGAAGGAGATTCGGTCCAATCAGACCCACAAAGCCCCGACTCTAGAAGCGCCTTTGTAGTACAATGGACCCGTGCTGAGCCCCCGCGGCACTCTCAAGAGTGTCGGCGAGTGCATTGCCGATGTGCGCTCCTCTTCGAGTGGAACTTCAGCTAGTCGCCGAGGCGAACAGGTCAACGGCAGAAGGGCGAGATCGGGGTGTGAACGATGAGCACCCACGTCCGTGCGTCCGAACCATTTGCCACGTGTTCGACTGGAATGGTCGGGATCGCGTGCGAGAAACGTCGACTCGGGCCCGACCGCCAGTAAGTCAGGAAGCCCTCGCCGATCTCGCTGGCGTCCACCGCCCCGACATCAGCCATCTCGAACTCGGGAAGGGCTCGCCCACGCTCGACACGATCGTCCGAGTTGCCTCGGCGCTTGCCGTCGATCCGCCCGAGTTGCTCCCGGGGCTCCGACCGAGCTGAAACGAAGCGTCAGGCGGTGACGCAATGGCGCCGTGACTTGGCTTTGGCCACTCCGACACGCGGGGACGGGCGTCTCTCGCACTCGAGCTCAGGGAGCCGGCACGTACCGGAGGTCGATGCATTCGTGCTCGACATGATCGACGGTGCACCTTCCACAAGGTCGCTCGGCCCGATCGCCGAGCAGGTCGCCCACGTCTTCGGCAAGGCGATGGCTGGGAAGTACCAGGCGGAGACCACCACTCACGCGGAACCGCACGCGGGCAGCGCAGGCGGTCGTGAAGGCACGCAAGACGTCGGCCAGGTCCGCGGCGATGTCCTCGACGGCAGTGCAGAAGCCCGCCACTGCAAAGGCACCCACGCTCTGGTCCTGCCCCGATTGCGGCGGTGCTGTCGTCAACCGTCTCCACGTCCGCTGCTTACGAGTGAATTGCCGCCGACCCCGCACAGGCGCCGGAAATCAGGGGCCGGCGTGGGGCGGCCATCTCGGCCCGAAAGCGCGCCATCGCCGAATGGGACCAGGCCAACCCGGGCGTGAACTGTTCCGGCGCAACGTCCTGCCGAGGCTCCGGACCGTGAAGCTCTCGAAAATCGTCGAGGCGACGGGGATGAGCAAGGCGTACGCGTCGGACGTTCGGCGAGGCAAGTGGACACCGCACGTATCGACGTGGAGGGCGTTGGCCGGGTTGGTGAGGATCGCTCTTACCAGGCCGACGTCATCCTCCAGGGGGGGAATCGCTCCGAAGTGACCCGTACGCAGAACGTTGGGGATCAGCGAGGTAGGACGAAAGGTCCGGTTGTCGCCACTTCATGGTCAACATGGCGCAACGTGAGTGGCGCTCGCTGCGATAGCCGATCTTGAGAAACGGAGCGCTGGGCTGAGCCATCTTGAGAGCGTCACGCTGACCCGGCCGCTCAGTGACACCAACCCGCACCTCAAAGAACGTCTTGGCGCGAGACTGAAGCTTCTATATGGAACCAGAGCCACGCCGGGGAGGCAGACGAGAGGACCAGGATCCTCCCGCTGAAGTCGAGCTAACTGGCCTGCTTGGGGAGTTCCGCACGGCCCTTAGGCAAGAAATCGAGGCAAGTCGGCGAGCCAACGCAGCGGCGGGCGTTTCGCTAGCGAACGGGCGACGGATCGGACAGCTTGGCAGTTCATACCAGTACCTTTTCGATATCGATAGCGCCCTCAACGTCCCGGGAGACGCTCCCGGGGACCTCATAGTCGGTGGCCATCGCCCGGTTGAAGTCCTGCAGTCCAACCTCGCTCACCTCATGCGCAAACTCATCGAACGGTTGGAGGCGATGCGCGACGAGGCCAACCACCCGGGGGATCGGATCCTCGGTCTCGAGCAGATTGCCGGTTCGCCGGTGCAAGTCGCGGACGAGGCCTTGAACACCCTCCAGTGCGAGGCCGTCGAAGCTGCGCTCGGTCGGGACACCACCTTCATATGGGGCCCGCCGGGCACTGGGAAGACCAAGACGATCGGGGCCATCGGATGCCATCTTGTCGCCGGTGACGCATCGGTGTTGGTGGTCTCGCACACAAACACCGCGGTCTACCAGGCTCTTCTCCAAATTGCCGAACGCGTGAGGAGCCAACACCCTGAGCTAGTCAGCTCGGGCAAGATCCTCCGAGTCGGCGAACCCCGAGACCCGCACTTCCATAGAGTGTGGGATAGGTTCGAGACCTGACTCCATGAGGTCATGTCGGTCGGTGAGGAGACTTTGACCATTGCGTGATACCTGGAACCCACGGTGCTGAGCCGCAAGGGGATGCAAATGGACCTACCCGTTCCTCCTGTGAGTTCGCAGTAGCATTTCGCAACGCAATGACGTCGCAGGAGGAGTCAGCTCATGGGTCTTTCGGTCCTTCGTAACCCAGCCGCTCCGGGTACCAGTGTTGCCCGGCGCACGTCGATCCTCGCACTTGGCATCGGCCTCCTCATCGGCCTCACCGCCTCGACGGCCGTTGCAGCCGCGAGGCCCCGCAACGCTCGCGTAAGCGGAATGAGTCTCTACATCAGCGCGATCAGCCCCGTTCCCGGCGGCTCCGGCGCCTGGGCGGTCGGGACGGCGAACTCGTCGAGTCCGCCGTACAACTCGGCTGCCGTGATGTGGAGGTGGAACGGTTCGAAGTGGGTGACCGTGAACCTCCCGCACCTCGGCGCTGGAGGATCGCTCTCAGGGGTCGCGGCTACGAGCACGGCGAATGCCTGGGCGGTCGGGACTTCCGGCTCGAGCTCCTCAACGGCCGTCCCGATCCTGTTGCACTGGAACGGCAGGTCCTGGACGGCGGTGAAGTTCCCGACGAGCGACGATCACGACTATTTCGGGACGATGGCCGCGTTCGGCACAGCCGTATTCGTCAGCGGTGGGACCGCGTCGTCACCCAGTCACCCAGTCCTGCTGGGCTACAACGGCACGACATGGACAACGGAAAAGCTGCCGAATCTCCCCGCCAGCAGCAACATTTCAGCTCTTTCGGCCACGTCGGCGAACAGGTTGGGTCTTTTTGCGATCGCCAGCTCGTGCGCCGCGACCTCATGCAGGTCGTCGGTGCTCAAGCCTGGCAAGTCCGGCTGGTCACTCGTCTCGGTGGGAGGCAAGGGGGCAGACTTGTCGGGCCTGGCGGCACTCTCGTCCAAAGACATCGTCGCGGTCGGCGAGACACCCACCTCGCCTGGTCCGTTCGGCAAGCCGCTGATCGAGCGATTCAACGGCTCCTCATGGACGTCCATGAAGGTGGCGAGTCCTCTTCCCACCGGGGTGCTCACCTCGGCCAATGTGAGCGCAGCGAAGTCTGCCTGGGTAGCTGGCGACGCCGAGACCAAGACCGCGGCGGCTGTTCTCGTCGATCGCCTCAAGGGCTCGACGTGGGCACTGACCAAGGTGAAGATTCCCGGGAAGAACGGTGTGCTTGACGCCTTTGGTGGAGGCTCGCCATCGGCAGCGTGGCTGTTCGCAACGTCGTATTCCGGGAAGGTGTGTGCCTCGAGAGCGACCATCATTGCCGAGCATTGGGGTGGCTCCAGCTGGGTGGTCGTGAAGACGCCGCCCTGGACGACCGGGGCAGCCGCTGTGATCACAGCCGCTCCGTCGGCCGAACCTCGCTGCTGACGCCGACCTTCGCCGGGCCACACTGGGCCATATTTCGCTATCGCCTGGTGTGGAGGTGTGCCGGACGAGAATCGGGAGAATGACCGCCAACTGCTCCGCTGTTAGGTCGTCGTGCAAGGTGTAGTACAACCTGTCGGTGCTATCACGATGACGGATGGCCTCCGCCTCCATCTCGGCGTGCACGGTCCGCCCGTTCAGGCGCGCCACCTCCGACCATCGCACGCTCTCCTGGTTGACCACCTTGCCGTCGACGACGATGTCCTCACCAATGAACGGAAAGAAGATGCGTGCGTAGGCCTCGAAGCCCTCCGGCACCGTCATCCGGACCTCGAAGGTGCCAGGTGCGAGAAGCGGCAGGATCCACTCCGCGGGGCCGGGGACTTGAACGAGCTTGGGGCCTGGGAGGCGAGTGAGGTCGGCGGCATTCTCTTCGTACCACCGCTCGTAGTCCTTTCGCGGAGGCGGGTACCTTTGTTCACCAACGGCGCTATTCCAGTCCATCGTCGGTGCCCAAGGATTCGAAACCGGGACATACCACAGGGTATGACAAGCGGTTCGGTGGCGGACTTTCGGGCGAGGCGGGGGACGTAAGGGCGAGTCGACTCAGTTGTACGGAGGTGTCTTGGCAGGCGTCCGCTCTATCAAGGGAATCAGGTAAGCAAACCCGGCGATCAGCGGGCCGACGAACATGAGAGCCATGCCGAAAAGTCTCAGAGAGTGGTAAACGGCGAGAACACCGCCCGCTCCGGCGATCGCGACGCCGCAGCCACCCATCCATCCGGCCATCCGAAGGACACGAGCACCTCCCCGAACCCGGAGCACGAGCGTCACCGCGCCGAGGGTGAGCACGAGGCCGACGATGGCATGAGCGAGATAGACGTCCACTCCCTTCCCCGGAAGCCACCCGCTCGGTCGCCCCGAAGACAGGGAGAACAGCGCCAGGATCCCAAGTACGAAGTCGATACCCACGAGCACCGAGAGAGTAGTTGCCAGCCGGCCGGCAGATCTCTCTGCGGCCTTCCGGGGGTTGGGCGGCGGCTTCTCTTGGTCCACCTCGAGAGGCTCGGGAGACGCTCCTGATTGCCTCGGCGAGCCGGGCGCTCTCCCCTCTCGTACCGGAGCGACGCGGACCAACAGGTTGTAGGTCACAACGGCGATCGCGAGGTGCATCGCCATGAGCACCGAGACGGCGCGCGCGGGCTCGTGCAGGATGACGAGCAGCCAAACGTCAGGAATCCAGAGGCCGAGCGTCACGAGGACTGCGAGCCGGAGGAAGAGCCATCGCGGAGCTGAGCTCACACGGGTCACGATGGGCCATGCGGCGGAGGCGACCAGCACTCCGATTGTCGTGAGAGTGGCGTAGTCGGAGAAACGAAAGTGGACATATCCCCTTGTCGACGGGAACAGGCGTGTCCCGATGAAGACGAGGAGAGCATCCGAGCCGATCGATCCGGCGAGCGAGAGGCTCGTCGCAATGAGCAGCGTGACCGGCGATGGCAGCCGATGACGAGGGGACCAGTCGACCCGCGCGACCTTCAGCGCTCCTTCGAGCCGGCTGGTTGCTGGCAACTTGCAGACCTCGAGATGATCGGGGAGGAGGAGATCAGGCTACGAACCGGCCCTTAGTTTGCACCAGAGAGCGATCCAGATCAGTTCACCTGGTCGAAATCGCTGCCGTCGTCGTGACTTCTTTGTGGCGAGAGTGCAGTCGGATGCCAGTTCTTGATTGGTTCGGCTTGCTCATCAGGCATCTCGGCGCGTCAAGAGGACGCCGCCGATCACGAGCAGCGCCACCGTACAGGCGCGCACAGGATCCCGAAGCCCACCCAAGGGTGACCCGGAGGGTGCCGGTACTGTACTCAGCGCTCATGACGAGGACGCCAAGGACGCCGATGGCGATCTGACCGAGGAACAGCCCGGCGAGGCTCCGAGCCGTAGGGTCGAAGTCGAAGCGGTCGCCGATGCCGCCGCTGCGCCAGTGGGCGGCCGTGACGGCGGTTGCGAGGACGCCGATGTCGACCACTGCTCGGCGAGCGCCAGCGCGCCGTCGGGCGCCGGGGAGGATGGACTGATGACGACGACGCCAACGACCCCAGTCGAGGCCGCTCTGGCCCCGGAAACCTGGGCCGCCGGCTGCGAGAAGCGTCCCGGGCGGGCACTGCAGATCCGTCCAGCTGCTCCGGTCGGAGTGGAAGAAGCTCCGCACGGTCAGGTCGACGACCTGGACGCTCGTTGCGCCGGCGGTGGGCAGCGTGGCCGGCGGACAAGGGACGGGGGGCTGAGGTAGACTGCCACAACACTAAGGCACAGCACTTTGAACCGCTTCACACCACCAACCACCAACCACCAACCACCAACCACCAGGCACTGGGCGCGCCGGCGGCCGTTTCGCAGCCCCGTCCCCCTCTTTCCCCGTTCGGACTAGTTGGCGCTGAGTGACTCGAACGCCGAACCACGTCGACGACTACAAAAGGCGTCGTTTCTCATAGACCCAAGTTGGAGACGAAGCTCTCCGGGCGATGCCTCGAGACTTATGAGCGCCCGCATTTCCTCTACTACATTGTGGGCGAGTTGGGCGAAGTGTTCGCTCTCGTCGCAGCACTCACCCCAGGAGCCTGTGCCCCCTGCACCCTCGGCACGGAGAACGAAGAAGGGCATCTGAGCGCCCGCGGCCACATGCAGTTCTTTCAGGACGGCGACGCTTACGAGTTCTTCACCCTCGACGAGAAGGTACCGCTCGAGGAGGTGCGCCAGGAGATCCTCGCCGAACTCGAGGAGGAGGCCGGGCGATGATGAACGAGGAGCTGGCGGCACGGGCTCGGGGCGGCCGTGGAGCATCTGAGTGGCAGGTTGCGGGTTGCATCCCCCTTTGGCAGGACAAAGCCGCTTGCCCGAACTCAGAGACCAGCGCCGCCGGATAAAGGGGCCGTCCTTCAGGTCGTGGTAGGCAGCAGTTGTGGTGAAGCCGGTTGGGCGTCTGTCGCGTTGCTGAAGCTCGTGCGAGAGAACCGGCGAAGGCGCAGCGCATTCGCAACCACGGTCACCGAGCTCATCGCCATGGCGAGGGCGGCGAGCACCGGTGGCAATACATTGGCGACTGCGAGGGGCACGAGGGCGAGGTTGTATGCGAACGCCCACGCGAGGTTCTGTCGGATAATCCGAAGGGTCGCACGAGAAAGACCGATTGCGTCAGCGACGGCCCCAACATCACCGTGGACGAGCGTGATCGCCGAGGCGGCCATCGCTACGCCGGTTCCGGAGCCGATGGCGACGCCAACGTCCGCCGTGGCAAGCGCCGGAGCGTCGTTGACTCCGTCGCCCACCATCGCGACGAGGCCGTCGGCCTGCAACCGCCGAACGAGCGCAGCCTTGTTCTCGGGACGCAACTGGGCCTGCCATTCTGCGATGCCGACCTCGCTTGCCACGGCCGCCGCAGTCTCGGGGGTATCGCCCGTCGCGAGCACGACTCGAAGGCCGAGCGCTGATAAGCGTGCGACACCAACCGCCGCGCCGGGGCGAATAGGGTCAGCAACTCCCAGGACGAGCGCGACCGTGCCATCAACAGCTGCTGCGACCACCGTGCGCCCTCTCGAAGAGATCGTGTGCACGATCGCTGAAGCGTCCGCGGTGGCAACACCGCGTTCTTTGAGCCAAGACGGCGAACCGACGAGTATCTCCCGCCCCGCCACCCTGCCCGCGACACCGCCGCCCGGCGCCGCTTCAACGTCCTCGGCCACGGACTCGGGCGCTTCTGCCTCATCGGAGGCCTCGATGACAGCGCGGGCCAGCGGATGCTCGCTCGCTCGCTCCACTGTCGCAGCGAGACCGAGTATCTCTGTCCATGACCATCCGTCGACGGGTTCGATGTCCACAACTTGTGGGCCCCCGCGGTGAGGGTGCCGGTCTTGTCGAGGACGACGGTGCGAAGCGCGTGCACCCGCTCGAGCGTTTCGCCGCCACGAATGAGCAGGCCAAGTTGGGCACCGCGACCGGAGGAGACAAGGATGGCGATGGGGGTGGCGAGTCCGAGCGCGCACGGGCAGGCGACAACAAGCACGGCGACAGCGGGAATCATCGCCGCAGCGACGCTGTAGCCGGCAAGGAACCAGCCGAGGAAGGTCGCGACCGAGACCGCGATGATCGTCGGCACGAACACCGCCGAGATCCGATCCGCCAGGCGTTGAATGGGAGGCTCATCACTCTGCGCTTGGTCCACGAGCTCGAGGATCTGAGCGAGCACCGTCTCGTCACCGGTGCGCCGGACCCGCACCCGAAGAGGCGTCGGGCCGTTCACTGTGCCCCCGATCACCTCGTCCGAGACCGATTTTGCGACCGGCATCGACTCACCGGTAATCATCGACTCATCGACGACGCCTGACCCGGCGTCGATCGGGACGCGCTCGCCGGGAAGCACGAGGAGAAGGTCGCCGACCGCGACTTCAGAAACGTCGATGTTGACGCTTCGGTCGTCCTCCGCCGAATCGAGCCGATGAGCGATCCGCGGCTGCAGCCCGGCGAGCGCGTCGATGGCCTCGCCCGCTTTGCCGCTGGCCAGGAGCTCCAGGAACTTGCCGACAGCGATCAGGGTGATGATGAGAACAGCGGTGTCGAAGTACGTCGCCTTGTTCGAGGCGGTGATCGTGACAACGACCGAGTACACGAAGGCAACGGTCGAGCCCAGCGAAACAAGGGTGTCCATATTGACCGTCCTATGGCGGGCGGCCTTGAGGGCGCCGCGGTGGAAAATCCACCCCACCCACGCCCACACCGGCGTCGCCAGGCCAAGCTGCACCCAGTTCGACCAGCTCGCCGTCCCGAACCCATAGGCGACAATGACGACCCCGACAGAGAGAAGCCCCCCAACGGCGAGCTGGATTGATCGGTGCCGCAGCTCCGCGCGAGCAACAGTCCGCCGCTTGTCGCTCGGTTCCCCTCGAGCACAGTGGTCTCGTTCAAGCGTGGTCGCGCCGTAGCCGGCGCGCTGAGCCGCGGCGACGAGGTCGTCGAGCTCGATGTCGGTCTCGGAGGTGACCTCCGCCCGCCCGGTGGCGAGATTCACCGCCACTGACTCGACTCCGGACACCCCGCCCAGTGCCCGTTCGACGCGGCGAACGCACGAAGCGCAGGTCATTCCCGCGATTTCGAGTTCAAGCCGGCGGGTACGCTCTGCGGTCGCCGTCAACGAGTTGCGCTCCCGGCTGGTGAACGACCTCCCTTGCGACGAGAAGCAACCCTTGCGACCTTGAGCGGAACTGCAGAGGCGCTCTGGGTCGTGATGCCCATCTCATCGTCCTGAAGCTCGGGTAGCTCCTCCGCACCTCGGAAGTCCGTCAGGCCGCCGTTGAAGCGCAGCGCCTCGATCAACTCCCTGATCTTCTCCTGTCCCTTCCCGGTCTGGATAGCCTCGGTGACGCAGGTCTCAAGGTGGTTCTGGAGCAGAATGCGGTTCACCCGCTCCAGGGATGCCTGCAAGGCGGCGACTTGCTTCATGAGGTCCGGGCAATAGACGTCGTTCTCGACCATGCCGATGACACCCTCCAGATGCCCGCGAACGGTCTTCAGGCGGAGCAACGCGTCCTTCTTGTGCTCGGGGTACACGGCTGGCCTCCCGGTCTCTCAGTCCTAACGAACTGAAGTATAGCCACCCCACCCCGGGTGGGGTATCATCGCCGACGAGCTGAGCTAGGGTCGGGAGGTGGAGACGGCAGAAGACCCCGGGCAAGCTCCCCGATCGGTTGGAACGCTGGATGATTCGACTTCGCCCCGCCAGCGAAGTCGGCTGATCGTGCCGGCTCTCGTGGCGACCGTCATTCTCCTCCTCGCGGGCGTGTTGATCCTCACGATCGGGCGCCACCGTTCGCCGGCCATCGCTGAGCTCCGAACGACCGGTATCCCGTCGAGCGTTTCAACCGCCCTGGCAAATCAGATGCTGCTCTCGCCCGTCCCCCCTAAGCGAGCGCCCGGGTTCACTCTCGTTGACCAGAACGGCCGATCGATCTCGCTGTCGAGCTTTCGAGGCAGGGTCGTGGTCCTGGAGTTCATGGACCCGCATTGCACTGACTTCTGCCCGATCGTGTCGGAGGAGTTCCTCAAGGCAGATCGCGATCTCGGTGCCGAAGCGAGCCAGGTTGTCTTCGTCGCAGTGAACGTGAACCAGTACCACGCAGGAGTCGCAGACATGATGGCCTTTTCTAAAGAGGAGGGACTCACGGGCCTCCCGAGCTGGCACTTTCTCACCGGGCCAGTTCCTCGGCTGCGAAAGGTTTGGCAGGACTACGGGGTCGAAGTGCAAGCTCCCAGCCCGAATGCGGACATCATCCACACGTCGATCGTCTATTTCATCGACAAGAAGGGTGTCGAGCGGTACATCGGCTCACCGATGGACGATCACACCGCAAAGGGAACCGCGTACCTCCCGGCGAATCAGCTCGAGGCATGGGGGCAGGGCATCGCGCTCGTGGCAGAGGATCTGGCCCCGTAAGGTTCATCGCCCTACTCTCGCCGCCGGAGCCACACCGAGGCATGTGCAGGCTCCACGGCCCGATTGACGACCTCGAGCAGCTCTGTGCGCACCGTCTCCAGATCGACGGCGTCGCGCAGTCGCGCCACAAAGGTCGCCACGGTCGCCTCGGAGTCGTAGCGGGCGCGGTTGAAGCGGCGGTCGACCACGCGTTGGACCCGCAGGCGGAGTGGGCTGAAGAGGGCAACTGCCGCCAAGGTAGAGGCGGCGACGGCAATGGGCGAGGAGAAGCCGAGCACCTTGGTGACCAGTGTGATTATCCCCACGTACACGCCGACGACGAGACCGGTGACCAGCGCGTACGACAAGGTGCGACTTACGACGCGGTCGATGTCGTAGAGCCGGAGCTTCAGAACCGCGACGCCCATGCTGATCGGGAGCGCCGCTACTCCCATGGCCAGTATTACCTTCACGACGAAGTCAACAGCCTGGCTGGCCGAGTAGTTGCCGACCGCGAAGAGCGCGAGTGCACTACAGACGGAGATCACCGCTCCGCCGTAGAGCCACTTCAGTTGCAATCGCCGATCACCAGTCGAACGCCGGTAGTTCGGCACTTGCGCCACACCCCACAGCAGAAAACTCGCTAAGAACGCTGGAAAGACCGCGTTCTGGAAGACTCCCCACCACGCCCCGGCACCCGTCGAATGATCAATGGCCAGCAGGTTGCCGCCTCCGTCGACACGGATGTTGTGCTGGAGGATGGTGCTGACTGCGATGCCGAGCGCACCTGCAATCCATACAACGCCGACCGCCGTAACGATCCACATCGCCCAGCGCGCGAGCCCAGACGGCCGCACCCCGTCAGGGAAAAGAAGGAGGGCGAACACGAAAAGGACGATGCCCGGAGCCCAGGTCGGTTGGAGCAGGACGGCCACAACTCCGAGAGGCAGCCTTCCATGTCGCATTCGGTAGTCGAGAACCGAATAGGTGCTGGCGGCGATATTGACGACGGCGAGGAACGGCACGCCCATCAGGCACCAGCCGATGGCATTTCGGGGCTGGCGAACGGCGACCGTGAGACCGACAAGGACCGTCACGAATTCGACACTGGCCGCAATTGCTGTGGAGGGTGCCAGTTGGTGGGTGCGAGCGGCGAGTAGGAGATCGACGACCCCGAAGACAGCGATCAGCAATGCCAAGGCGACTGCCGTCGCGGGTGACGCCAACCGAAAACGGCGCGGCGCGACCTCACTGATCATCGTCGCCTGCCGGCCGCTGGCTGCGCGTCGCTCACCGGCGCAACCGTAGGCCCCGAGCGTTCCGGGAACGTTACGGCTGGGGAGCTCTCAGCGCAGAACCCGCAGCTTCCGGAGGACCCGAATCGTGCGCCGAGCGGCAGGCTTACCGTGGCTGCTCACGGCTCGCTCGGCCGACTTGAGAGCAGCACGGGCCGCACGCAAGTCGCGGGCCTGCCGTAGGTCATGGGCCGCCAGCTGAAGTCCCTTGCGAAGGCTCTTGCGCGACCGTGGCACCCTCTGCTCCCTCAGGACTGCCCCGAGTGGTCCTCCGGCCAGTTGCGCGCAGACCGGAGGACGCGCCCGTGGTTGGAATGTATACCCACTCACGAGACGCGGAAGCGCGCGGCTATTGACACCAGCGCCTGGTCAGGCGCGCACTCGTCTGACTCGTCTGTCAGTAACCCGTTTCATTTGGGGATCAAGAAGACGCGCACGAGAGTCACGAGCGCGATTCCCCAGCAAGCCAGATTCTTACCGAGGCTCAAACCACAACTCGCCTCGCACTGTTGGCCAAACGTACGTCGCCCACGACGACGGACCTCCTCGCCTGGGCTTGGTCGAGCGGCAACTTGCCATGGCCAATGAGTTCCGGAACGAGCTGGTTCGGGCCATCATGCGTGCCTGGTACACCGTCCAGGATCACGGCGGTTGGCCCGAGGCGCCGGC
>Ga0182015_10003396_pt1 | contig 17930 bp, 18 predicted proteins | sample 712P3MmetaG_FD_120478 | JGI IMG/M metagenome (GOLD analysis project Ga0182015, IMG submission 120478) | Permafrost microbial communities from Stordalen Mire, Sweden - 712P3M metaG | ecosystem: Environmental > Terrestrial > Soil > Wetlands > Permafrost | place: Sweden: Stordalen | collected...
CATGCCGGAGCCAGCCAGAACAAGATCGAAATGGCTGACGCGCATGAGGAGAACGGCATCGGACACGCGACCGCTGCTTTGCACGTCGTATCCCGCGTGGCGGAGCAGTTCTCGCAAGTAGGCAAGCACGTCGGCGTTACAGTCCAGACAGAGAATGCTGCGGCCGGTGGAAACGGGCGCGGCGGCGCGATCTCCAGGACGATAAAACGCGGCGACGGCTTTCTCCTCCGAGTCGTGTGAGTCAAATACGGCGGTCAGGCGCGACATCTCGAGAACTTTGCGCACGAATTCCGGAACGTTACAGAGCTTCAAGTCTCCTTTAGCCTGGCGAGTGGTGGTCAAGGCGCGGACCATGGTGCCGAGCCCGCTGCTGTCGACGAATCCGACCTCGCCAAGGTGCAGGACGATGGAGCGGCGGTCGCGCAGGAGCCAGATCACATGCTCTCGGAGCGAATCACTCTCCCGTCCGGCGACGATGCGTCCGTTGCAATGGACGACGGTGACGCGTCCCACCTCACGGGTATCAAGCGTTAAGGGCAAAGGTTCTCCAGGTGCGGCTGCGTTTCAGCCTGCGAAATCGCCACATTATATGCCGGTCAGCTAAGGGACGGCAGAAAAAACGCGGACGCTCCAGGCGCAGTTTAGCGTCGTCGGCATCCTGTCGTCAGCATCCCAATGAGCAACATGAAGATCATCGCCGCAGTATGTATGTTTCATCCTTGAAATGCTAGCCTGAAACCGCGATGCCCGAACGCCTGTTATGTCCCGGCACATTGACTTTGTTCGCGCTGCTTGCGCTCGTCGCGAACTTGTCGGCTGCGAGCATCTCGGCCGCCGCGCGCAGTCCCGTTGCCCATTGGGCTGTCGTCAGCCAACCCGTTCGCCTGGTGAACGGAAGCCCAGTGCTTTTTCGCGTCAGCACGCCTCATCGCGTTCGTACGCTCTCCGGTAACTGGCTGGGGCATGAGATCGCATTCAGCTTCGACCCGGCAAGCAAAATGTGGTTCGCACTTGCCGGGGTCGGTCAGGAAACAAAGCCGGGAATTTACGCGCTCGAACTTAACGCCGAAAATTTGCCCGGAGCTTCGATCGGAGACCCGATTTCGTTCGAAAAGAAAATTCGCGTGGAACGCCAGCGGTATCCGCGCGTGCTGCTGAAAGTTCCCGCTCGCTATACCGCTCCGAGTCCTGAAGATCAGCACGAAATCGAACAGGACAAAGCAATCAAAGCCGAGGCATTCAAGACTGTAAGCGATCAGCGCGAGTGGAAGGGATCCTTTGCGCCTCCAGTCGAGGCGGCGATCTCGGATGTGTTTGGCGTGGAACGTGTCTTCAACGGATCGGTCCAGAGTACGCACCAGGGGCTCGATTTCCGCGTGCCCAGCGGAACTTCGGTCGCGGCTGCCAATCGCGGACGCGTCATCGTGGCGCAGCCACTTTTTTTTGAAGGCAATTGCGTGATGATCGACCACGGGCAAGGACTACTGACAATCTATATGCATCTCTCGAAATTTCTGGTGAAAGAAGGCGACGATGTCGACAAGGGACAGGCGATTGGACTGAGCGGCGGCACTGGCCGCGCGACCGGCCCGCACCTGCATCTGGCCGTGCGCTGGCAGGGAGTGTATCTAGATCCGCAGGTGCTGCTGAGGCTGAAGTTGCCGTGATGAAATTGCGCTAGTAACCAGCCGCCAGCAGCGCATCTTCCGCATCCCACAGGCCGTCGCGAAATGTGACGCTTTTCCCTGAGATCGCGGGGATGCGCTCGCCGGGCACGATGATTCCAACCAGATTCAAGGGATCGGCGGCGGCGATAACCACGCGTTCGGGGTTGGCACTCTGCGGCAGTTTGCGCTGCGCGCGCAACGACTCGACAGCCACGGGAAGCGCGAATTGCTCTCCCAGAAATCCGTCAACGAAGCGGCCGCCGCGTACTTCGCCGCGATCTTCCAGACGGCGGTAGCCGATCTGCAATTCGCGCCAGCGCGGCAAATTGGTTTCGCGCACCAGCAAATCGCGAAAGACCACGCCGTAACGGCGCAGCAACATCCAGCAGCAGGATTCGACGCTGCGGTCGCGGTCGGCGCCTTCGGCATGCAGCAAAGACCAGCGTCCGGGAGCGTGACGCGGACGGCGGACTTTTCCTAACTTGCTTCCCAGACCATTACCCGTTGGAGATTGCTGCTTCGGCGTCACCAGCGCGCGCAGGTTTTCAAATCCGTCAGCGGTCACCAGACCGGCCGCAACCAGCTCCCAGAGCCCGGTTTCCACTTCGGCTTTGAGGCGGCCGGTGGCACGAACCATGTCGGGGAAGAACAGAGCTCCGCGCTGCTTCAACAATTCAAGCAACGCTTGCGCAACCGGACTCAGGAACGAAGTTGCGGAATTGTCAGCGCCGGGATGATGCGCGCGCATCCAGTCGGCGTCTTCGCGGACGAAAAATGCAATCGGAGCGACACGGGTGGGGATCACGCGGCGCCGGATCTCGTGCCCATTTTCGTCAGTGCCTGCGGCTTCGAGGGTTGCGGGATGCGGCGACAGACGGCCCCATCCGACCGCGCCCGCCAGGCAAAGCTGATCGAGGAGCGCGGGATCGTAATCGGAGATTCGGCGCGCGAGCACAAATCGCTCCCAGGAACTGGCGGGAATTTCGAAGCCCTGCAGTTGGCGGATGACCTCGAGGGTTCCATGCTCGCCGCGCACTTGCGTGCCCGGAGCGACGTGCTGCCAGCGCAACAGCCAGTTCATGAACTGCGAGGCCGTGACGGGAGCGATCTGTTTGCGCAAGGTCGCCACGGTCAGGCGATGAATGCGCGCGAGCAGACGGCGCTCGCACCACTCGGTGACCTGTTCGTGTTGCGCGGACGCTCCTGCCCGCGAAATGCCAACAGCAGAGTCGAACTCTGCCGGACGAAACCTGCCGCGAAGAATCGAGCCGCTCGCTTCCATGCGGAGCAAAGCTTTCTCGATCTCGGACGCAGGCAGTCCGAGTAACTCGCCGATTTCCGGCGCGGTGGTGGGACCGAGATGCGCCATCCATCCCTGGACGGCCGCGAGCACGGCATCGTCAAAATTCGGCGTTGCATCGCCCCCCGTCTCTGCGGGATGCATGGCGCGGAGCCACTCCATCCGCTCGGCAGCTATCCAATAATTCTTGCCGCCCGCGGTCGCAACCACCGCACGATTCGCGATTAGCAGGCGATCGAAGAATGCAGACCATGTGGCAGAAGTAAGGTTTTTCTGAGAACTCAGAACTGAGAACCGAGACCTGTTTTCCGGCACCACGACCAGCGTGTGCAGCACATCATGCAGTTCATCGGCGTCGCGGACGTCCGGCCACGCCTCCTGCTGCACCTGCGCGATGGCTGCGGGATCGAGCGCGCCGACTTCTTCGAGCACCGAGGCCGGCAACACTCGCCGCATTTCGACGGCGCGGGCGCGGCGTTCCTCGAGCGGTGCGTCGTCGAGGTAGGCGTAAGGATTCGCATTGAGAATTTCGTGCGAGAACTGCGACGGTACCGGCGTATCGACGGCGAGGCAGCGGATTCGTCCCTGCTCGATGCCGCGCAGGACTTCGGCGAGCCCTTCGATATCGAGCGCTTCGGTGAGTACGTCTTTCATCACCTCGCGGACCAGCGGATGGTTGGGAATCTTGATGTCGCCTTCGATATTTTCCTGGCAGGCGGCGACGTCGGGAAAGACCGAAGCGAGAAGATCGTCGGAGCGCATGCGCTGGATTTGCGGCGGAACTTTTTTGCCGCCTTGAAAACGCAACAGAGCGAGGGCGCGAGTTGCATCCCAGCGCCAGCGCGTGCCAAAGATCGGTGAAGCGAGCGCTGCCTGTTCCAGAATCGGCGGCATGGTTTCGGAATGCAGGAATTGAAAAACATCGGCCAGCGGAAAGCTGTGCTGCTCGGCGAGCGCGATGTTGAGTCCGTTGTCGGTAGCGGCCGCCTGCAGTTCGAAATTGAAGCCGCGGCAAAAGCGCTTGCGCAGGGCGAGTCCCCAGGCCTTGTTGATGCGGCCGCCAAATGGCGCGTGGATGATGAGTTGCATCCCTCCGCCTTCGTCGAAGAAACGTTCCGCGATGATTGTCTGCTGCGTGGGTACGTCTCCCAGTACGGTTCGGCCTTCGAGCGTGTATTGAATGAGTTGTTCGGCACCCGATAAATCGAGACCGCATTCCTGGCCGAGCCAGTTCACAGCTTCGGCAACTACAGGCAGATTTCGCCATCCTTCTATCGGAACTACGCCGGGCAAGCGGTCGCTGATCTCCTTGCGCAAATCGCCCAACTGCTCGGAAAGTTCAGTCGTGCGCGCGGGAGCTTCTCCTCGCCAGAAAGGCACGTTGGGCGGCGCACCGTGCGCGTCTTCGACCAGCATGCGCGAAGTCTTCGCTTCCACTCGACGGATGCGCCACGAAGTGTTGCCGAGCAGCATGATGTCGCCGGCCATGCTCTCGACGGCAAAATCTTCATCCACGGTTCCGACGGTGCCGCCATCGGGTTCCGCCACCACGGAGAACAGGGCATTGTCGGGAATCGTGCCGCCGCTGGTAATGGCCGCAAGACGCGCTCCGCGGCGCGCGCGCAACTTGCGGTTGATGCGGTCATGATGCAGGTAGGCGCCGTAACGTCCGCGTTGCGAGGCAATGCCTTCGGAAAGCATGGTGAGGACTTCGTCGAAGGTTTCGCGCGAGAGGTTGCGATAGGGATACGCACGCTTGACGAGCGCGAAGAGGTCGTCTTCGTCCCATCCCTCATCTTCCTTGTCAGAACCGGCGGCGCTCGTGGGAATTCCTGAAGCAGCACAGATCGCGACAATCTGCTGCGCCAGTACATCGAGCGAAGCTTCGGGAAAAATCAGGCGGTCGAGTTCGCCGCGGCGAATGGCGCGCACCAGCACGGCGCATTCGGCAAGATCGTCGCGGGTGGTGACAAAAAATCGTCCCTTCGGAACTGCGCCGCGCCAGTGGCCGGAGCGTCCCACGCGCTGCAAGGCGACGGCGATCGACCGCGGAGAGCTGATGTGGCAGACAAGGTCGATCGTTCCAATGTCGATGCCGAGTTCGAGCGAGGCGGTCGCGACCAGGACTTTTATCTGGCCTTCTTTCAGCTTGCGCTCGGCCTCGAGACGCAACTTGCGAGACAGGCTTCCGTGATGTGCGGCGACATTTTCCTCGCCAAGGCGCTCGCCGAGTTGATGGGCAATGCGTTCGGCCAGGCGCCGGGTGTTGACGAAGACGAGCGTCGAGCGGTGCGACTTGACGAGTTGGACGATGCGCTCGTAAATCTCGTCCCACATTTCGTTCGAGGCAACCGGGCCGAGTTCCGAGGAGGGAACTTCAACTCCGAGGTCGAGTTGGCGTTTGTGGCCGACATTGACGATGACGGGATCGGGGCGTGGATTTTGGGAATCACTTGGATTTTGAGAATCAGAAGTGCCGCCGAGAAAATGTGCCACTTCTTCGATTGGCTTCTGCGTCGCGGAAAGGCCGATACGCGCAGGGGGACGCGCAGTCAGCTCTTCGAGGCGCTCCAGAGAGAGCGCAAGATGCACGCCGCGTTTGTCGTCGGCAACGGCGTGAATTTCGTCGACAATCACGGTCTCTACATCGCGCAAAATGGCGCGGCTCTTTTCCGCCGTGAGCAAAATGTAGAGTGACTCAGGAGTGGTCACCAGAATGTGCGGCGGGCGCTTCAACATCAAGCGCCGGTCTTTCATCAGCGTGTCGCCAGTGCGCACGGCGGTGCGGATTTCGGGCATGAGCAGGCCCCGATCTCCAGCCATTTGCAGAATTTCTCCGAGCGGAACCTCGAGATTCTTCTGGATGTCGTTGCCGAGCGCTTTGAGGGGCGAGATGTAAAGAACCTCGGTGCGGTCACGCAGATCGCCGGCGAGCGCTTTGCAGACGAGACGGTTGATGCAGGCAAGAAATGCAGCCAGGGTTTTGCCCGATCCGGTGGGGGCCGAGATCAGCGTGGTGCGGCCGGCGAGGATGTGGGGCCAGCCCTGCTCTTGCGGCTCGGTCGGCGTGGAGAAGCGCGCCGTGAACCACTCCTGCACCAGCGGATGAGCCCAGGCAAGGGATGGAGGAACTACGGACGGCATGGGAAAGATTGTAGCGAGAAAGTGTAGTTTCGTAAAACGTTCGCCCACCGTATCGATCGGAATGTACGATGAATCGTGGCGGCTCGCGAACGAGAACACAAGCGGGACGATCGAATCAAGGACCAAAAGTTAGCAGCTAGATTTCGATAATCGATGAGACACGGCTCAGTTACCTTCCGCCGAGGCCTTATGCAGCCGCACCGGCAGCACCGATGCATAATTCTGAAAATCCTTGTCGGTGGTTAAAATAGCCCAGCCGCGGCCGTGCGCGGCGGCGCAGAGCAGAAAATCGATTGCCGATCCCGCGATACCCCGAGCACGGCACTGACTGTTCATATGGGCGGCTTCTTCGTAGTCCGCAGCATCAAGGACTTGCTCCGGGAAGGCCCGCAGGTAGTCGCGCAACTTACGAAACTGCGCTTCCTCCCGAATGCCGGAAAGCAATTCTTGCCGAATCGGCCCCAGCATCTGTACACGTCCCTCACGAATCAGTTCGGCCAAAGTTTGAGTTATCTGTTGCTCCTGAGCGCTGAGATTCTCCGGCCGCCGTCGCAGGGCGAGCGACCAGACGGGCGTATCCACCAGCACCATCATGACCGGCGTTCGAGGCGAGTGCGTCGCGAACTGCTCGGACTCTTGCTCGGACCCTTCGTTGAACCGTTGCCGGCACCGCTGCTGTCATCCCGCCGTCGCTCGGCTTTGTAGTCGTACTCGGGGTCGACCGAGAACGTGCCGAACGCTTCCAGGATGCGTATCTGCTTGCGCTTGCGGACGTACTCATCCAAGGCGGCTGTGACCGCTTCTCTTTTGGTCTTATGTCTTCCCGTCCGCCGCGCTTCTTCGATGAGTTGGTCGTCCAGTGCGAGGTTCGTCGGCATGTGTAGAGTATCACACATCAATATGTGTAAATCAAAGCGGCAAAAACCTACCAGTAAACTATGCTTGACAAAATGACAAGTATACTTTACATTCGTCTAGGTCACCTATATGAACCCTGTTCCCATTTGTCGCTCGCGCTTTACCAGACCGGTTTTCCTCTGGGCAATGGCCGCTCTCGTCTCGGATCTCGCGGTCGAATGGCTCCCTGTCCACGTCTTACACCGGCCCGCGCCCCACCTGCTGACGCTCTTGCCGCTTATCCCTGCAATGTTTTTTTGGTTGGCTCTGCTGCAGATGATCCAGAAGGTTGACGAGCTGCAGAAGCGCATCTGGTACGAGTCGGTATTCATGGCCTTCATGGCAACCCTGGCCCTCACATTTGTCTTTGCCGGACTGGAACAAGCGGGAATTTTCCGCGCACCGTGGGATGACATCGGTAGCTCCATGTTGTTGTTTTGGGGATGTGCCTATGTCTTTTGCACCGAGAGGTATCGATGACGCAACCAATCACCGCCAAGAAACAGCAATGCCAAGTGATGGGGCTGATCCTTTCCTGGGTAGGCTACCTGGCGGGCCTTGCCTACATGGGATACGAACACCACGGGATGGGGGCGCTCGCTTGGTTGGTCGTGGTGCCTTCAATCCGATGGGCGTTGTTCCGCTATTTCCCCAGCATCTCTCGTTTCCTCGGCTATGGGAAAGTCGACGACAAGCTTCCTCTCCAGGTAAACCGGGCTCGTGTCACGGTCGCCTTCTATAGTTTCTTTAGCTGTCCGTTTTGTCCCATAGTGTTGCAGCGCCTGGAGGCATTGCAGAAGGAGATGGACTTCACGCTCGAAAGAATTGACGTCACTTTCAAGCCACAGACTCTGGTGAGCAAAGGAATCTCCGCGGTACCAGTGGTAGAGGTGGGCAACGAACGTCTGGTCGGTAACGCCACGTCGGAACAGTTAGCGGACCTCATAGCCCTTGGACTCGCTCAGTCGTCTACGCCGTGGTCGGAGATATCGTCTGCGCCAGTGAGGGTGGCTTAGTCCGCAATGCAGAACCGGCTCCGAGTTCTGCGCGCAGAGCGCGACTGGTCGCAGGCGGAACTGGCGGCCCGCCTCCACGTGTCGCGTCAGACGGTGAACGCGATAGAAACTGAGAAATACGACCCCAGCCTTCCACTCGCCTTTAAAATCGCGCGGATCTTTCAGCAGCCGATCGAGGCGATCTTTGAATCCGATTCTGACTAACACGACGCAAGGTCGATAGCCGCGAAGCTTCGCTCCGCTGGACGGGAACCTGAGCTCTGGCGACGGGCAACGGAGGCGACCGGCTGAATGCTAAAATCCGGGCGATGCCCAAATCTTCCGCCACTGCTCGTGCCCGCAAAATCAAACTCATTCTTTTTGACGTTGATGGTGTTCTTACCGACGGCAAGATCTGGATTTTTCCCGCGCCCGGAGGCTCGCAGGCTGGCGCTCAGGCGAGCGTACTCGAGAAATCGGCGGCGCATGGCGGGCAGGGCGGTTTTGGACTCCACAGCACCAGCCTGATCGAGGCCAAGGGCTTCCACGCCCACGATGGCACTGCGATTTCGTTCGCTCGTCTGGCCGGGATCAAGACCGGGATCATCACCAAGCGCATCTCCGAAACGGTGGCGCTGCGGGCACGCGATCTGAAGATCGATCACGTGCATCAGGGGATTCAGGACAAAGCTTCGGTGTTTGCGCAGATTCTGGAAAAAGATGGAATCACCGCGGCCGAAGCGGCTTTTGTCGGCGACGACGTGATCGATCTGCCGGCGATGCGAAAATGCGGACTGGCGATCGCGGTGAAGAATGCGCGTCCCGAGGTGAAAGCCGAAGCCCACTGGACCACGCCGCACGCTGGAGGGGATGGCGCTGCGCGCGATGCGGTCGAGTACATTCTCAAAGCACAGGGGAAGTGGAAAAAAGCGGTCGAGGATTATGTCTCGGAGAGAAGCTGAGTCGCTCGCGATTCTCAAGACCCGCTTGTTTGGCGACTTCGCGAACGACGAACAGCAACCAACGTTAACCGGCAAGAGCCCAAGTTGCTTCAAATCCACCCGCCGGTTGCTTGCTTGGGGCGTGCTCGGGTTAGCAACCGGCGGGTGCTTGTTCTCCCTACTCACCCTGTTGCTTTCAGGAGGAATGAGGTTGCAAACCCCCCCTCGCGAAGAAAGTTTCGCGACCGGCGCGATTTTTTCTAACTTGCTTTCTCGCAGCGAGTTATCGGTGGTCTAATCGGAAATGGCCACAGGTTTTGCCGCCATCAGTTCCGCGAAGCGCGGATCCTTGCGCAGGGTGCTGAACTCATTGTCTTTGTAGACATTCTTGATGTTGCTGTAACCCTCTTCCATGGCCCTCTTCAAGTAGTGCAGGGAGCGGTCGTTTACGCCCGCCTTGGCGAACATCTTGGCCAGGACGTAATCATAGTGGGCACGGTCCTCTGGAGAGGCGAGCTTCGCCTGCACTCCGCCGCGTGTGCTGTGATCGAAGACATCGGGATCTAGTTCCACCGCCTTGGCGTAACACTGGATGGCCTTCTCAAATTGCTTCTTCCCGAAATACGCCGTGCCCAGGTTGCTGAAGTAAGCCGCAGCAGTACCGTCTAACTGGATAGCCTTTTCGTATTGCGGAATTGCGGCGCCAAGCTTGTGCATATCGTAGTAAGTGGCGCCCAGGTTGTTATAGGCATTGGCGTAGTTACGATCGGCAGCGATGGAACGTTCGAAATTCTTACGCGCTTCCTTATCGCGATGCATCTGCAGTTCGCTCATGCCGATTTTGTTGTACAACACCGCGCGTCCCGGAGTGAGCTTCAGCGCCGCTTCGTAGTACTCGACGGAATCGAGGTAGTCCTTTTCAATGCGCAGTTCATCGCCGCGCTGTTCGAGCTCTTCGGGAGTTGCTCCGGCGGGAGGTGGATCGGCGCGGTGGAGCGGGGGAGGACCGACTTCCAGCTGTTCGGCGCTTTGAGCTTGTAAGGAAAGAGGAAGAACGAAAATGAGAAGAGCGCAGAAGAGAAGCGCCACGAGACTGATGCGCATCCAGGAAAACATATCCCACCCCTGCCGAACCTACAAAACTTCACAGTTTTATAGGGTTTGGCGCCCCACACTGTCGTTGTATGCAACTCTAGTACCGTAGCGCTGGCCGGTCGGTCTTATATGCAGGTCGAACTTCGTCAGTGGCCCAGGCTCCGGAATTACTACTGCTGCGGCGGCGTGCCGTTGTCACTGCTCTTAGCCGGCGGAGGCGCGTTTTTGTCGTTCTTCTGGGAGCCGCTGTCTCCCTTGAACACGCCTACGATCTTGCCGAAAAAGCTTTTCTTGGGTTTGGTTTCGTCCCCAGATTCGGCGCTGGTGGATTGGACACCGGTTGTGGCCTGCGGGTTCCCATTGGTGCCGGGTGGGGGCAGCGCTTTCACCGGGTCCGAGCCGAACATCCGGGAGAAGAATCCCCGCACCCCGCCGGTTGTCTGGTCGCAGGTGTCACGCGGCTCGGTGCCGGTGATGAAGGCAATGGTGTAATCGTCAGGGCACGTGGGAGTGGCGAGCAGGTTGGTGATTTTATCGAGCTGTACATCGACCACGCCTTCAGGCTGGGAGAAAGGTTTTACGTCCTCGTAGTGCGGCAGCGCGACCGCCTTTTTCATGAACTCGGCCCAGATAGGAGCGGCCGTCTGCGCGCCGCTCAAGCGGATATCGCTGTAGTCGTCGTATCCGACCCAGACGATGCACAGCAGATTGCTGGTGTATCCGGCAAACCAGCCGTCGTGCGAGGTGCCGGTTTTGCCGGCCGCGGGGGCGGTGAACCCACGCTGGCGCACTACATAGGCGGTGCCGAAGTTCACGACACCTTCGAGCATGCGGGTCATGACAAAAGCGATGCGCGAATCGAGCACCTGCGTTTTTGTTGTTCCAAAGTTGAGAACGACATCGCCTTTCGCGTTGCGCACGGAATTCACGAAAATGGGCGTTAGCCTGGTCCCGCCGTTGGCAAAGCTGGTATAGGCGGAGGTCATGTCGACTGGAGTCGCGTCGTAGGCGCCGAGCGCCATGGCTGGTGTGGCTTTTACAGAGGTGATTCCGGCCAATTTTGCCACGTCCGCAACCTTGTCGTACCCGGCTTCTTCGGCCACTTTCACGGTGGCGTTGTTCAGCGAAAGCGCCAGCGCATAACGGAGAGTGACATCGCCGTGGTACTCCTCTTTGTAGTTCCGCGGTTCGTAAATCTGATCGCCGTAGGTGAAGGTCGAAGGCTGGTCGGTGACGGTCGAAGCCGGAGTGATCACTGTGGTCGAGCCGTCGATCGCCGTATTCATCGCCGCCGCATAAACAAACGGTTTGAAGATGGAGCCGGTGGGACGTCTCGCCAGCGCATGATTCAACTGGCTGGTTCCGTAATTGCGTCCACCGACTAACGCTTTGATCTCGCCGGTGCGTGGATCCATGGCGACGAGCGCCACCTGCGCCTGCGGACCGGGCGCGACCGTGGTTTCAAACTTGTTCTTTCCGACCTTGGTCTTCTTCGTCCGCATTTTCGTGACCTGATCGTCGACCAGCTTGATTCCGGTTTCTACGGCTTGCGCGGCCGCTCGCTGCAGGTCGGGATCGAGCGTGGTGTAGATGCGGTACTCCTGGTCGTTGACCTCGTGCTCATTCAGTTTATTGACGACGGTGTCGCGCACCATGTCGACGAAATACGGAGCATCGCTCGCTTCTACGTTGGGTGGGGCCAGCTTCAGCGGAGCGGCCTTCGCTTTATCCGCCTGCTCGCGAGTGATGTCGCCGGTTTCGACCATCGCTTCGATGACGGTATTGCGGCGCTCAAGCGCCCGCTCCGGATGCCGGTACGGCGAAAGATAACTGGGAGCCTGAATCAATCCTGCCAGCAGCGCGGCCTCTGGCAGAGTGATGTCCTTGAGATCCTTATTGAAATAAGACCGCGACCCCTCAGCCAGGCCGGAGATGGTAAACGATCCGCGCTGTCCCAGATCGACGCGGTTAGCATAGAACTCGAAAATCTGCTGCTTGGAAAATTTCTGTTCCAGCTCGACGGCGATCAGCATCTCGATCAGCTTGCGTTTGAAGGTCTTTTCCGGGCTGAGAAAAAATGCGCGCGAGAGCTGCATCGTGATGGTTGAACCGCCTTGCTGGTGCCGCTGATGGGTAAAATCGATCCACGCGGCTTCAACCAGCCGCATGAAATTCACGCCATTGTGCTGAAAGAAGCGACGGTCTTCAATCGAGGTCACGGCTTCGACCATGATCTTGGGAATGTCGTCGTATTTCACCAGTTGGCGTTTGGAGCGCTGCTCGGCATCGAACAGCGAAGTCAGCATCTGCGGTTCGAGTTCATAAGCGGCGAGTTCGCCGGCGCTGCGGCTGGTGATGTTCGAAACCGCGCCGTCGGCAAAGTTGATGGTGGCCGGTTCGGGACTGTGATAAGACTCGGGGCCGGGCAACACTTCGATCGACGACGCCCCGTGCACCCGATAGCTGCCAAGCGGAGATCCTTCCTTCTTCGCCGAGCCATCATTCGCAGCGCCATCCGTGTAACCCGCGTGGCGCAGTTCTGCTGCAATTTCGGAGACGGTCTGCTTCGATCCGACTTTTACGACTTGCGGGGCGGCATAAATTTTGGCCGAACTGGCGAATACAGGGCCGCGAAAGCGCTGTTCGATGATGCGGTCGTACTTTACATACCCGTAGACGAAAACTCCGATGACCACCAGCGAGACGGTTAGAAAACCCAGCAATCCCAGACGCACCAGGGGATCGTTGCCGAGCAATCCGCCTTTGCCGCGGCCCTTTCCGCGCGTGTCGCGCGGTTTCGGGATTTTCAGCTTAATCGCCATGGGGAAGGCTACTCGTCATCCAAGTGCGTCATCCGCGGTGCATCGTCTAAAGTGCATCGTCAACAGTGCAAGATAGACGAAGCAATCCTCTGTCCGAAATCGGTTTTGTCGTCAAGGGTTGTTTCTCATTGATTCTAAATCACCCGACGGCCCGGCTACCCATTTGGATGCGTGTCAAGAGATGGACGGAGTGTGTCTGGGAACCTTCGCGGAGACGGTTCGCAGATCCGGGCTGTGCAGAGCACAAGCGCCAAGACCTGAGACCCAAGACCCAAGACCCAAGACCTGAGACCCAAGACCCAAGACCTGAGACCTGAGACCTGAGACCTGAGACCTGCTTCTAGAACACGCCTTTATTTTCCGTAGAGGGATGAAATTCGAGAGTGGTCGAGTAGCCGGGGAAATCAACGGGAACGCTATAGTCGGCTTCGATATTGAGTGTGCCTACGCCGAAGCCGCCGATGCGAGAAACACGGACCTGTTTTGGCGTCAGCGGAATATCGTAGCTGTGGGCCTGCTTGACGATGGCCTGGCGAATGTCTTCTTCCGAGCGCGTGCTGTAAGTGGACTGCACTGCTTCGGTCTTGATCGAATCCTCCAACTCGTAGTTGGCGAAGAATGGAGGAATCAGCTTGATGCACAACAGGGCCACGACCGCGAAGACGAAAATGCCGAACATCAATTTCAGAGTTGCCATAACCAACAAATCGCCCGATCGCCAGTTGCGAGACGTGAGTTGCGTTTTCCATTCTGCGCCGGCCCCATTCCGCCGGTTAGCGGGCGGCCGGACGCAGTTGCTGGAAATATTCCGTTATGGCTGAAATCTTAATGTCCTCGCGGGCCAGAGTCGAGCGCCGAACGACCTCGACAGTATCTTCGGTAACCTTCTTTCCCACATTGACACGAAAGGGAATGCCCACCAAATCGGCGTCCTTGAACTTAACCCCCGGCCGTTCGTCGCGGTCATCGAGCAGCACGTCGAATCCGGCGGCTTCGAGTTGGCGGGCGATATCCTCGGAGGCCGTTCGAATGCCTTCGTCTTTCGAATTTGTCGAGACCACGACCACTTCGAACGGCGCGATCGATGGTGGCAGCCAGAATCCGTTTTCGTCGTTGCTTTGCTCGACCGCGGCGGTCAAAATGCGCTCGATTCCAATCCCATAGCTCCCCATGATCGGAGCGACTTCCTTGCCATTGCGGTCGAGCACCCGCGCGTTCATCGACTCTGAATACTTGTAGCCGAGCTTGAAAATGTGTCCGATTTCAACCGCGGTGTCGATGCGCAAGGGTGCGCCACAGTTCGGGCAATCTTCGCCGGCGGTTACGGCGCGCAAGTCGGCATAAGCCGTGGGATGAAAACTCCCTCCCGGCGTCAGGTTCTTCACGTGATAGTTCTCCTTGTTCGCGCCGCCGATCAGGTTGGTGCGGCCTTCGAGAGCCTTATCGACGAGCAGGATGGGTTTGCGAGGCTCCTCCATGTTCTTTGCCCAATCAATGCCAAGCGGACCAAGGTATCCGGCGGGCGAGTGGAACAGCGCGAGAATTTCCTCCTCCTGCATGGGACGCGTCTCTTTGCCCCCGACCGCGGTTGAGAGCTTCGCTTCGTTCATCTGATGATCGCCGCGCATCAGCAGCACGACGGCTCGCTGCCGCGTCTTTCCAGTTTTTGCGCCGGCGTCGGCATCCTCCTCGGTGATCATCATCGCCAGGGTTTTGATTTTGTTCTTCGGCGACACCCCCAGAAACCGCGCGACGTCTTCAATCGTCTTCTGTCCCGGAGTATGCACCTCAAGCGGCTGCCCGTCGCCTTCCGCTTTCAGGTCTTCGACCGGAGCGAGCTTCGATATCGCTTTCTCCATGTTCGCCGCATAGTTGCACTTCTCGCAGCTCACCACCAGATCCTCGCCCGCCGGAGTCCGCACCATGAACTCCTGCGACTGCGATCCGCCCATCGCTCCCGAGTGCGCGTCGATCACCATGTACTTCAGACCGCAGCGATCGAAAATGCGGCAATAAGTGTCGTAATGCTTCTGATAAGAAACATCGAGTCCAGCGGCATCGATATCGAACGAATAAGCGTCTTTCATGATGAACTGACGCACCCGCAGCAGTCCCGACTTGGGGCGAGGCTCGTCGCGAAACTTGGTCTGGATCTGATACCAGATCTGTGGCAGTTGCTTGTAGCTGCGCAGTTCCTTGCGGGCGATATCGGTCATCACTTCTTCATGCGTCATGCCGAGACAAAGGTCGGCCCCCTTGCGGTCTTTGAGGCGAAACATGTTATCGCCCATCACCGTCCAGCGGCCACTCGCCTCCCAGATTTCCCGCGGATTCAGCGCAGGCAGGTAAAACTCCTGTCCGATTTTGTCCATTTCTTCGCGGACGATGCGCATGATCTTCTGCGTCGAGCGATTGCCTAAAAACAGAAACGAGTAGATGCCCGCGCCCAGTTGCCGAATGTATCCGGCGCGGACGAGCAGCTTGTGGCTGGCAACTTCGGCGTCGGCTGGAGCCTCGCGAAGCGTGGGAATAAAGAGTTCAGACCATCGGTGCATGAGTATGGTTTCCAATCGATGAAGAATCCTAAATTGTAAATGATGAATCGAAGCTTTCCCTGGCGAGAAAGTGCGGGTCCAGAGCGAGAACTATACGAATCCTTCCGGATCACGCCGGTCGGTTCAGTCGCCTTCAGGCGCGGACAAACACTCTGGGATGGTTTCGGGGTCGACTAAGACGACCATCGAGGTGCTTTTTGGCAGAGGAGAAATTTCCGAACGGTCGAGAAGCCGAATCAGGCTGGCGAGGGCATAAAAGCCGCTCCCGAGCAAGAGCAGAAGCTTGGGTTGCGATGCGCTGGGTTGCAATGCAATGGAGTAACTCAGGATCGCGGTCGTGGCTCCAGCTTTTTGCGCCAAAAGCAGGGCAATCGCGGTCAAACCGGGCATGAATCCCAAGGGATAGCTCCTCCAAAACCCCATATTCGCAGAGACTCCCGGCAGAGAATAGGTTTCCGAAGGACGTAGACACGACACAGCAGTGCAGTTACTGGGAAAGACCAGTCGCCTCTTCGGCATTCCCTTTGGTTTCTGTCGCAGCTGCGCTGCCTTCGCTCAATGCCTGCTCAGGTGTTTCGCCGCAAGTGGCTGATTTCACGCAGGATGGTTGAAATCAGCCACTTCCTTTTCCGCAACTTTTTCGGCCCATCCGAGTTCATATTCGTAGGCGCTGTCAAAGAAAAACTGAAGGCGCTTCGCTTCAGCGAATCGTTACAGGAAGTGCTTAAAACGAATCGCCGGGCAGCAAGAAAAAGGGGGATCCACAATGAAATACTTGAGATATGTAGCACTGCTCGCGTTACTGGCCATGCCGCTTGCATATTCGCAGGCTGCGGTCACGGTGGGAGTCGGGATTGGCGTCGGCGGCGGCTATGTAGCCGCTGCTCCAGTCTGCTCTTACGGATATTATCCAGACTATCCGTACACTTGCGCGCCCTACGGTTACTACGGTCCGAGCTGGTTCGCAAATGGAATCTTTATCGGAGCCGGCCCCTGGTACCACGGTTGGGGACATCCAGTTTACCCGGGACGCCCGTTCGCTGGCGGTTTCGCCGGTCGCGGGTATGAAGGTCGTGGGTATGCAGGACGCGGCTATGCCGGACGTGGCTACGTGGCGCGTGGTCCAGCGACCCGCGGCACAGTCCGCGGCGGCGGATTCCGCGGCGGCCGCTAACCGGCGGCCCGCGAATCACGCTTTCGAATCGCGCCTTCCAACTGAGGAACGGCTGGCTTATGCCAGCCGTTTTTCTTTTGTATCGTGCTATGATTTCCGCGTGTTAGGCGGACGCACGAACGAGCAGTGGATCGCGCAATACGGGTCCAGTCACCAGCATCCGGTGAACCGCATCTGTCACACGCTGGGCATTCCCACCATTCTGCTATCCGTGCCGGTCTTTATTGCCAGCATCTTCGTTCATCGCCTGTGGCTGTTCGGTGCCGCGCTGTTCCTGATCGGATGGATTTTCCAGTTCATCGGCCACGCCTTCGAAGGCAAGCCGCCGGAATTTTTCCAGGACTGGCGCTTTCTACTTGTGGGCGTCCGCTGGTGGTGGGCCAAGATTAACGGTAAGGCCTGAACTGATCTCCGCAACACGACGGCGCGAACTACGCCGCCAGCCGCTTCAGAATTTCCTTCCCCAGTTTCTGCGCCTCGCCGAAAAACTTCTGATATTCGACGAAGACCCGGTTCAGCTCCAGCGACTGCTCGGCCGTGAGCTTGCGCCGCAACATCATGTCGCGCACGTGGACGGGATTGGGCAGGGTAGCGTCTTCAGTCAGTTCTTCCAGCGCGGTCGTGGGATTGTAGTGGTACATGCATTTCATTCTAGCGCCGCGGGTGGAATTTCTCGCCCAGCGATTGTCGTGCCAGCGATTGTCAGGCCAGAGATTGTTTCGTCGTCAGCGGCCGTTCGTGGCGGCTGACGCTCTCGAACCATGAGGGTGTTTTCTTGCCGATTCGATCCGTTCCAACACCGCTTCGATGGTGTCTGCCAGGCGATCGGAGCTCTTGTCGAGCTCCAGAGCGGATTTTTCGTAGTACGCGACGGCGCCTTCGCTAAGGAGTTTTTCTTCGTTTTTCTGCGACAAACTGGTCAGCACAATGACAGGAATGTGCATGGTGGCGGGATTTGCTTTCAGAGCTTTGAGGACTTCCGGGCCGCTGAGCTTGGGCAGCAGCATGTCGAGCAGGATGATGTCGGGCAGTGTGTCGTTGGCGACCTGCAAGGCTTCCTCGCCATCGACTGCGGTGCTGACCTGGTAGCCTGCTTTGGTCAAAGCGCGCTCATTCGCCATCCGCAGAAATTTGCTGTCCTCCACCAAGAGCACTTTGGAGTTCGCCGCCACGCGCATCCCTCTTTTCGGTTCATCGGCCAGGCCGCAGGAAAATTGAGCCCGCCGCGAAGATTTGTGAGGCGAAAAGAGCGCGGTCTACGATTGAGCGTGCGATACCAACAGGCGGGCCCCAACGAAGATAACCGAAACGAAAAGGGGCGGCTGATTTCCGCCCCTACC
>Ga0182015_10003397_pt1 | contig 17924 bp, 14 predicted proteins | sample 712P3MmetaG_FD_120478 | JGI IMG/M metagenome (GOLD analysis project Ga0182015, IMG submission 120478) | Permafrost microbial communities from Stordalen Mire, Sweden - 712P3M metaG | ecosystem: Environmental > Terrestrial > Soil > Wetlands > Permafrost | place: Sweden: Stordalen | collected...
AGAACTCTAAACCGACCGGCAAGCAGACCAAAGCAACACCGCAACCGGAAAAACTCAACCCGAACAACCCAAATCAACAGGGCTAACGGCGTTCTCACGCAGACACTGAAGCCCGCCACATTTTTATCGGCCAAATCGGCACGACTGAAGTCGTGCCCTTTCAAAATCACGATTCAATAAAGCTTATCCGCAGGCTATTTAGCCGTCGACGCGGACGAGCAGGCAGGTGATGTTGTCGTGGCCACCGGCGTTCATGGCTGCGCCAACAAGCTTGCTGCAGAGTACAGCCAAAGTGAGGTCGGAGCGCAGAAGCGACTCGATTTGTGAGTCGGAGAGCTCACGGGTGAGGCCGTCAGAGCAAAGCAGGAACAGATCGCCCGGCTCAGCCTCCCGTTCAAACACGTCTGGAGTTACGCGACTCTGGGTTCCGAGGGCACGGGTGATGACATTCTTGAGTGGCGATCGAAGAGCTTCAGAGCGCGTCATTCGCCCCAGGCGGACCTGTTCTTCAACCAGTGAATGATCAATGGTCAGTTGCTGAATCTTCGAGTTGCGCAGCAGATAACATCGGCTGTCGCCGACGTTCAATACCAGGATCTGATGCTCATGAACGATGAGACCCACGAGCGTGGTGCCCATTCCGCTTAACTTGTAATTTCGCTCGGCGCGCTTGTAGATTGCTTCGTTGGCGATACTGATCGCTTCTTCCGCCACCTGGGCGAGGTTTTCTGGCTCCACTCCGCTTGCGATGCGCCGGCTCAGATGCTTGAGTGTCTCGTCCACTGCCAGCGAGCTTGCGATTTCTCCTGCCGCCGCTCCACCCATTCCGTCGCAAACGAGATACACGCCGTGTTCAACGGAATAAGCAAAGGCATCTTCGTTGGAAGGGCGCTTGCGGCCGCGATCTGTAGCCGCCGCGGCAGAGTAGTGTACGAGGGCCGTCGACAAGAACAATCTCCCGCATTTCAGTTTACACGGTGGTAATGTCGGCGCCTCATCCTGTTTTTGGGGTTGGAACCACGGTCCGTTTCCGATGTGAGACGGCTCTCCTCTCGGGCGGGACCGCTGCTCTTCGGGCGGAATCGCTCCATGGGCTGGCAAGTTGATGAAGGTTCCAGCTTAGCGAGGGGCTGGGGCTGTCGTCGGCCCCGGCAGCACCGGTGCGGGGGGAAGATCAAAGACCTGAATGGCTCCATCGATCAGGATGGCGGCTCTTCGTCCCGTGGGAGAAAGGGCCACGTTGCCGCCCGCGTCGAGCGAAGGTCTCGCGGTTGCTTCGAGTGCGACATTGCCGTCCGCGGCATTGATAATCCTGACCAACTGCCCTTTCACATCGGCCGAATCGATGGGGTTGTAGGCGTTCACAGGACGGGAAACCGCGAGAGTCTCAAACACCAGTCGTGAGCCGTCCGGGCTCATCACGTTCTTCGGCCAGACTTCAGAGTTGGTGGCGACTTCTTCCCACAACCGGCGGCCATCCGTTGTAAGGGCAACCAGTCGAGTTCCTCCCCAGGCGGTACAGCCTGTTACGAGCAGTTCGCTCTGCGAAATGAAGTCGAATACTGGCGAACAACTGGACTCGACTCGTCCCAGAACGCGGCTACCTCCGGTGAAGTAGGTCAGGTTGAGCAGCCACGTCTGTCCGTTGCCTCGCAGGCGCTCAAGGTAACCGTCTGCATTGATGGGCAGGTGAACGGTGGAGCGCACACGACTAACCAGCATCACCTTGCCCGTGCTTCGCTCAAGGATGCGCACCACTTTATCAGCCGGGGCAGAGGTGTTTTGCCCATCGACTTCGATGGTTGCCGCAGCGGTGGGAGGACTGTCGACCTGGCCTGGTTTTATTTCCTCTTTTGACGGCTCGATGGAATTCGTGACCATGTACAGCTGTTCGGGATCGAATTCGAGCCATTGAACCTGGCCCGGGAATTGAAGGAGAGGCTTCAGAACCAGGGAGCTGTCTCCCTGCTCGAGTCCGTCCCTATCGCGTAACAGAAAGTGGCCATCCTTGAGCATCCATAAGTAGCGCACAAGGTCATGCACGGTCCAGAGCGCCTCAGCCTCTACCCGCCCGGTCTTCACTTCAAGAACCACGGCTTGTATCTCGCGTTCGTTTTCGCCTTCTTTGGGTCCGCCGTCGCGCCGTATGAGGCCGGGCACTCGAAACGTAAAAAGAAGGTGGTCGTCGCCGAGAAAATCAAGAGAGGCCAGGCTGTTCCGTAATCCCAGGTAACGTGGCCCTGGCGCAGTGAAGCCTAACGTTCCAACAGGAATCGTGAATGAGGGCGCAATCGTAGGTTTCTCGGGTAAGCGGTCGCTCAGAATTCGAGCTGGAATGTGCTTGTCCTTAACTTCGTTTGAGAGCTTGTTCGGGACGATGTCCGGGAGTACATCGGGCTTATTGGCCGGATTAAGTTGGACGGCCTGTGCAGACAGGCTGCATGAAGCAAAGAAATGGGCGCAGAAAAGTACGACGACAATGCTTGCGACAGTCCTTGATCCCCATATCCCCGACCGCATCTTCATCGCAATACATTCTCTCCGATGGCGCGATGAATTGACAGCCGCCTTGCATATGTTTTCGATGCGGATGGTGTCCCCATCGACCGAACACGACGGGAACGGTAGACGTCGCAGGACATATGCGGCCCGGGCTGTGCGAGAGTAAGGGTGGGAGGATCGGATGGCAACCCGGCGCGTTGAATTCATGGGTTATGGCGCATGCGCGCTGGCGGGCGGTCTATGGGGAACAGGGTTCTACTTTGGCCGACTGGCGCTGAACGAGATGAGCGTGGAGTATATGGTGCTCTACCGGTTTCTCTTTGCGTCGCTCGGGATGCTTCCGATCGCGCTTACGCAACGCGTGAGGTTGACGCGATCCGAGGTTTGGATTCTGCTCATTTCGGCCGCATTTGGCATCCCGATCCAGTTCCTACTCCAGTTTCACGGGCTTGCGCTTACAACGGTGAGTCACGCCTCTCTGATGGTGGGGTCGATGCCTGTGCTGCTGGCAGCAGCCGCGGCCATCTTTGCGGGCGAGAGGCTGGACTGGCTTGGATGGGTGGCTCTGACGGGATCGACGATTGGCGTCGCGTTGATCGTCCTAGGGGGCAGCCGCAGCCCAGCAACGAGGGGCGAGCCCTCCCTTGCTGGAGACCTTCTGGTCGTCGCGTCCCTCGTAATCGCGCTGGCATGGATTCTAATGAACAAGAGACTGATGGAGACCCACAGTCCCACCGTGGTGACCTCGTACTCTATTCTCTCAGGGACTTTGATGCTGGGGGCGATCACCCTTGGCCCATGGATTGTGCATCCCTTTTTCAAGGGTCATGCGCTGGAGGCTCCGCCAATGGCGGAGGTTAGCCATACGGCATGGATTGCCCTCGCGATCAGCGGACTGCTTTGCACTGCGACAACAACGCTGCTGTGGAACTGGGGAATCCATCACGTACCGGCATCGCGCGCAGGAGTTTTTCTCAACATTGAGCCTGCGTTGGGGTCGTGGCTCGGGGTGCGACTGCTTGGCGAGCAGCTGGGACCCTTTGCGTGGGCGGGTGGCGGACTGATTTTGACTGCGGCGGTGATCTTGACCACGCGGGGTCAGCAACCTGAGCCGGAGATCATTCTGGAGTGAGGGCAGCGCCGGGTGGTCGTGGAGGGTGAACCGATGATGCTCTTGATTAGGCGTTGCTTCTCGATTCTCCAGGCTGGATGGTTCGAAGGCCGACTCACTGCAGGACGCTTAACAGGCATTTCTCCTCAAGAGCAAGATCGTCACATCGTCTTCGTTCAATTCAGGGTCAATCAGAGCTGCAAGATTGGACATCGTTGTTCCGGATTGCGCTAACAAAGACTCACGTAAGAGCCGTTCGGGATCGTTCCCGGAAATGGAGTCGGGCAATCCGTCTGTAAACATGAGAATGGTCTCATCGTAGTGAACGATCGCCGTGCCTTCTTCATAATTGGGCTCTGCGAATAATCCGAGCGGCATTCCCGTCGCTTTGAGAGGCGTCATAGGCCCGAGTCCAAAGATAATAGGTGCGTTGTGGCCCGCATTCACGAACTTCAATTCGCCCGAATTTCGGTTGAGCATCAGAAACACGGCTGTCGCAAAGCGGCCTGCCGGTGCGTATCGAAACAAATGTTGATTGATTTGAGTCGCGAAGGCCAGGAGGGCCTCGTTGCGGCTCGCAATACTCCTTACCAAAGCCTGAATGTTTGCGGCTAGGAGCGCGGCCGCAACCCCCTTTCCTGACACATCCGCCAGGACAAAAAGCGTTCGATCCCCTGGGAGGTCGATCACATCGAAGTAATCCCCGCCGACCTCACGGAATGGCTTGTAAATCGTCTCTGCATGGTAGCCCGGCAACTCCGGAAGCCCTTGAGGAATGAGCGTCTGTTGAATCTTCCTGGCGGCGATCTGGTCGGATTCAAGCTGTGTCTTGCGAATAAACTCCGAGGTCAGCATCCCATTCATCAGCATGTAGCCAAAGCAATATAGCAGGAAGACAGCCAGATAAAGGTATCCTCCTCGGGGCCATATCCACGGCCAAGCCAAGGTCCGGGCAAATCCAGAGTAGATCGCGTACCCCTGGATCAGAATGCCGGTCCAGGTGATGAGGCGTTTGGACCTCGGCATCTCACGAGTCCAGTCGTAGAGAGCATAGTGGAGAGCACGTCGAAGTTTTCCGGCGGACCAGAGCCGGCTCATCGACGCTGGGCTCACTGATTGATGCGAATGCGCATGAGTGCAGCCTAGCAAGGGCACCAACAACGGCGATGCGCAGTTTGGCACATCATCGAGGAATCCGGCGAGCCTAAACCTATTCTTTCCCGCTCCGATAATCTTTATGCCGACTGTATTCGGCAGGAGCGAGAAATGGCTTTATTGACATGGAACCAGAAGTATTCGGTGGGCGTGCACGCGTTGGATGACCAGCATACGGGACTGTTCAACATTTTGAATGAACTGCATGAAGCAATGATGAAGGGGCAGGCGCAGAACCTGACCGGGCCGCTGCTGAAAAAGCTGGCAGCATACACGCAGTCGCACTTCACCGCCGAAGAAGCTATGATGGCCAAAACGAACTATCCCGGCCTGACCGCACATAAGGCTCTGCACAAGGACCTGATCAAGCAGGTGGAGGGCTATATTGCACGGTTTGAGCGCGGCGAGATCACGTTGAACCTTCATCTGCTGAACTTTCTCCGCGACTGGCTGACCAACCACATTCAGAAGACGGATCATGAATACGGGCCTTGGCTGAACGACCACGGAGTGCGGTAGTCTGCGGTCTCGTTGAAGGTCGCCATCGTTTCGATTGGCCGGGCTGCGAGCTCGAATCGTGTGGATGGAGTTTCGATACAATGTTCCCTGACCGTTGGGGGACTGCGTTGAGAACGTATTGGTGCGACCATTCGACATTGTTTAAAAAGACGGGCCGTGCATTCTGCGTCTCATTATTGGCCATCACAGCGTCGGCGCTCTGCCTCGGCGCGAGCGCGCAGACGGCGGCCCGATCAGAATCTCCACAGGAATCGGATATGTCAGCAGTAATCCTCCGCGAAAATGGCGGGTGGCTGGGCAATGGGCGCATAGAGGCAGACTGGCAGGTGGATGGGGGGCGGCTTGTCTCTTTAAATATTAGGCATCGGAGTCTCAGAGACGAGGTGAGGATCGACCCCAGGAATGACAATCTTGCTGACGTGTTCTCTGTTGACCTGAAACCGCCTTTCTCGATCGAGATGGGTGGGCAAAAGGCGCTTCCTACGGTGTCTCTGAAGATCACAGGTCAGGCGCGGGTTGAACACCTGGCCGCGAACGAGTCGGCATCGCGGTATTCAGACCGGCTGCCCGGAATTGCAGTTCACTACGCACTAGCGGAGGAAGAGGGGCGGTTCACTGCGGATTGGGCGCTGATTCTGCGGCAGGGGTCAGGCTACATACGGCAGGTGCTCACGATTAAGGCTGGGACGAAACCGGTGCCGGTCGGCGCCGTGACCATGATCGACGTGAAAGCGAAGGGGCTTGAGGAAACGGGCAAGGTGAAGGGATCACCGCTGATGGCGGGGAATGTGTTCCTTGGATTTGAATCGCCGCTTTCACAGTGCAGCGTGCGAGGGGACGAAGGCACTTGCCGGCTGGAAAGTGGAGTGCCGATTGGTGCGGGGCTCGAGGAGAGCTATTCGGCGGTAATTGGCGTGGCCGAGCCCGGACAGATGCGGCGGAGCTTTTTGACCTATCTGGAAAGGGAGCGGGCGCATCCCTACCGCACATTCTTGCACTACAACAGCTGGTTCGATCTGGGCTACCGATTGCCGTACACGCAGGCGGAGGCGCTGGAACGGATACACGCGATTGGGGAGGAGCTGAACAAAAAGCGCGGAGTTCACCTGGACTCGTTTTTATTCGACGATGGGTGGGACGATACGAACGACTTGTGGAAGGTGCGGGCGGATTTCAAGGATGGCTTCAAGCCGCTGACCCAGGCGACGGCTGAGTACGGGGCCGCGCCGGGAATCTGGCTTTCGCCGTGGGGGGGTTACGCGACGGCCAAACAGCAGAGGCTGGCGACAGCGCGGCGGGACGGCTACGAGATTGTGAACAACGGGCTGGCGCTTTCAGGGCCGAAGTATTACAAGCTTTTTCACGACGCTGTGACGCGAATGGTGACCGAGGATGGCGTGAATCAGTTCAAGTTCGATGGGACCGGTAACGCGGATCATGTGGTGGCGGGGAGTGCCTTCACCAACGATTTCGATGCGGCGATTCATCTGATCGGTGACCTGCGGCAACTGAAGCCGGACATCTTCATCAACTTGACGACAGGAACGTGGCCTTCGCCGTTCTGGCTGTTCTATGCGGACTCGATATGGCGTGGCGGCGAGGACACGGGGTTTGCCGGGGCCGGATCGGACCGCGAGCAGTGGATTACCTATCGCGATGGAGAAACGTACGCGAACATCGTGGAAGGCGGAAGACTGTATCCACTGAATTCGCTGATGCTGGGCGGGATTGTGTATGGGCGAAAGCTGAAGCGGCTCTCGACCGATCCGGGGCAGGATTTTGCGAACGAAGTGCGTTCATATATCGCATCGGGAACGCAGTTGCAGGAGCTCTACATTACGCCGGATCTGCTGAGCCCTGCGGACTGGGACACACTGGCGGAGACTGCGAAGTGGTCGCGGGCAAATGCGGAGACGCTGAAAGATTCGCATTGGGTTGGCGGCGACCCGAAGAAGGGCGAAGTATATGGCTGGGCGGCGTGGTCGGAGAATAAGGCAATACTCACATTGCGAAATCCGAGCGACAAATCGCAAACGCTGGCCCTCGATATCGGCAAGGCGATGGAGTTGCCAACCGGAGCGGCACGGCGGTATGTTGCGCGGAGTCCGTGGACGGCCGATGGCGCGACAGCCGTCGGCCGGAATGCTGAGCGAGCGCTTAAAGCAGGACGTATGACGAAGTTCCAGTTGAAGCCCTTTGAAGTGCTTACACTCGAGGGCACTCCGCGGCGCTGAAAGCACTGCAAGCGGCGGTGGCAGCTTGGGCCGCGCCGGGTCCGGTGAGCCGGGTTTGGATTCGCAATTCGCGCGGATGTTTGCGTGCTATCCTGACCCCGCTGATTGCGCCCAATAATCTGCGACCTTCCCCGTGCCCGCGCGATCAGAAACTGAATTGTTCGAATTACTATTGGTTTGAGTTTTGTGGCTGCTCCAGTTTCGTGCTCGGCATTCAACCCGGGAATTTGAGCTTGGCTCCAGTCACATTCATTGCCCGATTCAGAACGTTTTTGAGGGCGATGCAATATGGTTTTGAATTCTAGCTGATCGGATCAAGGAGATTTCGATGATTAGGCTAAATGTGAACGGAGCCCGTCATGAGGTTCAGGCGGCCGGCGACACTCCCCTTCTCTATGTTTTGCGCAACGAACTCCTGCTTACCGGTCCTCAGTTTGGGTGCGGACTGGCCCAATGCGGAGCCTGTTCCGTACTGATCGACGGGAAGGAGGTTCGTTCGTGCGTCACGTCTCTCTCGGATGTTGGAGACAAGGAGATCACGACGCTTGAAGGTCTGTCGGATCGATGGGCGAAACAGAAGAACCTTTCCGTCGAGGTCGCGAAGGATACTCTGCATCCGGTGCAGCAGGCGTGGATCGAAGAGCAGACGCCGCAGTGCGGCTTTTGCCAGAACGGGATGATGATCAAGGCGACCGAACTTCTCGAGAGCAATCCGCACCCGACCACCGCGCAGATCAAGGAAGCGTACACGACCTCGGGAGTCTCGCCGAATCTCTGCCGTTGCGGAACGTATACCGCGATCATCGAGGCTGTGAAGCACGCTGCTGTGATCATGGAAGGCGGGAGGTAGGCGATGAAGAGCGTAATGCAAAAAAGCATGAATGTGTTTGGCGCCAGCCTCTCGCGGCGTCAGTTCCTCAGGGCGGGCGGATTGCTGGCTGTGGGAATCAACCTGGTGGGGCCGGAACTGGCTCGGGGCGATGCGCCGCCGGCGCCAAAGCTCGCACCAACACCGGGCAACACGCTGAACCCTGGCCAGCTCGGCTCGTGGATTGAAATTCACCCGGATAACACGGTGCTGATTCGCACCGGCAAGTCGGATTTTGGCCAAGGTACAGTTTTCACTTCGTATAGACAGATCGTGGCCGACGAGCTTGGCGTGAACATCGAAGCGATTACGACTGTGGTTACGGGGGACACGGATCGGACGCCGGATGGCAATGGCGCATTCGATTTTCTTAGCGAGGGAACTCCCAACCTGCGCAAGGTGGCTGCCTATACGCACCAGGCGCTGCTTGATCTTGCAGCTGAGCAGTTGAGCGTTCCGAAAGACAAGCTTTCCGTCAAGGACGGCATTGTCTCAGGCGGCGGCAAGAGCATTTCTTTTGGGGATCTGGTGAAGGACAAGCAGTTGAAGCTGACCATTCCAGTCAGTGGCGATATTCAAGGATTCATTGGGTTGACGGTGGAGGGGAATCCTCCGATGAAGCCCGTGAGCGAGTACAAAGCCATCGGGACGTCGTTCAAGAATCCGGCGACTCGCGCGAGGGTGACGGCAAAAGAGCATTGGGTGACCGATGTGCGGTTGCCGGGGATGCTGCATGGGCGCGTGGCGCACCCGAAGACGCTTGGGTCGACGCTGATCTCGGCGGGCGAAGTGGATAAGAAGCAGTTTCCTAATTCTCAAGTTGTGGTGAAGGGAAACCTGGTGGGTGTTGTTGCGCCGTCGGAATGGGAGGCCGTACAGGCTGCGATGGATGTGGCTGGAAAGACGAAGTGGACGGACTGGAAGGGACTGCCCGGAGATGCAAAACTCCAGGAGCACCTGAAGAACGATATGGATTGGACGAGCACGCCGGTTACAAAGGGCGAATCGAACAAAGGGAATGTGGAGCCGGTGCTGGCCTCGGCGAAGAAGAAGCTTTCAGCTACCTACCAGATGCCTTATATGAAGCATGTGCCGATTGGGCCGACGATTGCGGTTGGCGATGTGAGGGCGGATGGGACTGTCTATCTTCACGTGCACAACCAGAACCCGCAGCAACTGCGGAAGCAGATTGCGATGATGATGGGGACGACTGTGGATCATGTGATCGTGCGGTCGTATGCGGGGCCGGGACACTACGGAAGATCGAACGGCGGGAACTCGGGCGCAGAAGACGAAGCGGTGATTCTGTCGCAGGCAGTGGGGAAGCCGGTGCGTGTGCAGTGGATGCGCGCCGATGATCTGCAATGGTCGACGCAGTCTTCGGCGGCGTTTTCTGACGTGCGACTGGCAATCGATGACAACGGAAAACTGGCTGCGTATGAGATTGTGCACCACATGCCGGCGATGCAGGACGATCGCCTCGTTGGCGCAGTGCTTGCGGGACTGCCGACCCAGCCGGCTCCAGATCCGAAGGGCGACTTCGTATCCTCAACGGTGAACGCAGTGCAAGATCCGTGGGTTTACGCGCAGGTGGCCAATGTGGATGAGCAAGGGAAAGGCACGTACCAGGTCGGACAGAAGGCTTCGCCAATTGCCGCGGGGCTGCGCAACCACAGCATGCGCACGCCGGGGCAGTTCCAGCAGAACTTTCCGCGCGAGGTGGCGATCAATGAGGCAGCCGCGCTGGCCCGGGCAGATGCGATTCAATTCCGCATCGATCACCTGAGCGAGAAGCGGGCGATCGCAGTGCTTGAGGCAGTGCGCAAGGCTTCGGGGTGGGAGATCCGGCCGTCTCCGAGCCCGGATGCGAAGAGCACGGGGGCGGCGGTGGTTCGGGGGCGCGGGGTGTCGCTGATGTTCCGCAGCGCGAGTTATTGGGCCTGCGCCTGCTCCATTGCGGTGACGCCGGAGACGGGCGTGGTGAGGGTGGAGAAATGCACTATAGCGGTCGATCCGGGCGTGATCATCAATCCGCAGCAGTTGAAGCGGCAGATTGAAGGCGGCGCGGTGATGGGCGTGAGCCACGCGCTTCTTGAAGAGCTGGCGTTTGACCAGAGCGGCGTAACGCAGGACGACTGGATCAGCTATCCGATTCTCACCATGGCCGACATACCTGAGATCGAGGTTGTGCTGATCAACAATCCGTCGACCGGTGTTTATGGCGCTGGGTCAGAGGCGGCAAACGCGCTGGCTGTGCCGGCGATTGTGGCCGCGCTGCACGATGCGACGGGGAAGCAGATGCGGCGGATCCCGTTGAAGCCGGCATATGTGCAGGAGCTGATGAAGGCGTAGAGGGACCAGGAAAAAGAGCAAAGTTTGCGCTGAGTTTTTGGCTGAAAATGTCCTCAGCCGAAAATGCCCGGTTTTTGTCGGAAATTGGCGATTTTCCGACGGCGGAGTGTCTGTAACTTGTTTGTTTTCTGTGAGGGCGGAAATAGCCACGTGAGCTAACTTGTTTCCCATCTATGGCTTACCAAAAAAGATGGGGGGAGGGGGGTAGGGGCAGGCGATGTTGAGCCGAAACAAAAGGGTTACGAACCGGGCAGATGCCTGAAAGATTGAACCGGGGACGCACCCTGGATGGCTACGGAGCATGGTCTTTTTCCTTTCACACGTTGATTGTGCGCCAGTCGGACGAAATTATGTGCAAAGGCTGAAATAAAAGACAGGTGACGCACACGTCGACCGGAAGCAGCACCCGTTGCGAGGTGAAATGACTTGCCTGGCGTTTGACTAGAGCGGCGTGAGGCAGGATGACTGGAACAGTTGTCCGATTCTGAACATGGCCGACAATCCGGAGATTGAGGTGGTGCCGATCAACAATCCGTCGACGGGGGTTTACGGCGCTGGGTCGGAAGCGGCGAACGCGCTGGCGGTGCAGGGGATTGTGGCGGCGCTGCATGATGCGACTGGCAAGCAGATTCGGAGAATTCCGCTGAAGCCGGCGTATGTGAAGGAGTTGATGAAGGCGTAGGGGGGAATTTCTGGAGGCCAGGTTGGCCGGATAAGAAGAGCGCGCAGGGGCTGAAGCCCGCGCTTCTTTTTGCTGTTTTTCGGCACGACTGAAGTCGTGCCCTGATACAAGGCGGCTTGTGCGTTACCGGATGATGACGCCGGAGCGCTTCACGGGCAGGTCCCAAGACGTGTTGTAGTCGAATCCCTCTTGGTGCAAGTGCCTGAGGAAAGCCGCCGCTTCCCTTTCCTGTACGTAACTGGCTAGAACGATCTGGCCTTCGCCCGCGTAGTTGAACTGCAGGAACTCCTGTCGGCTGTGGCCATTCGTTGCGTAGCCAAAACCATAAATATTCGATCGATCGAACCACTTGCGATCGATTGGAACTCCGAGAATTCGAGTCACGATGGAGACGCCGTCTGACTGGAATTGAACCTGCTTCTTCACGAGCCGCAGCCCATCGAAAAGCCGCAGGAATGTGACTTCCAATCCATTCGCGGTGCGTTTTTCCGTATATCGGAGCATGAGAAAGTTTGGGTCGCGCCATGGCTAAAGTCAAATTTGGCCTAAGGAATAAGGGGCCGTCCCTACGGGACTGAGTGGAATTTACGGACTCAAATTCCCCACGCTGAAGCGCGGGGCTAACAAACATTGCGCCTACGGCGCGTTTCATCTATTGCAAGTCGGCTTCGCAAGTGGACGAATCAAAAAAGCAACCGCAGATCCTTCGACTCACCACCCCCAAACTGAAGTACGTTTGGGGCCCCGTTCGCTCAGGATGACAGCGTTGGTTATGTTGAGAACTTCGCGCTCCTGACGACCGGGTTGAAACGGCAGAGTTTTCGCCGCTCCCCTACGGGGCGCGAGGCCTTTTTGGAGCAGCCTTCCCCGGGTTTCACCCAGGGCTATTATCTTCGCCTCCCTCCGGGAGGCAGATCGTTCATGTGTGGACGCTACTCGACACCGCGAGTAAGGCTGCTCGGGATCACAGGTCTTATGGTGCGAAATTTGGACTCGGGATCTTAAAGCTCGAAGGCGAGCTGGTTGGTGGACCAGGAGGGCGATGAGGGCTTGGGGTCGGAGGCTAGTTCGTAGACGAGGCGCTCGAGGACGAGGCGCTTGTCGGGCGGGGATGAGCGGAGTTCGAGGTCGGCGCGGGCGACGAGGCGGAGGGCGCGGGTGAGGTCGCGGCGGCTCTTGTAGCGGCGTGCCTGACGGATAAGGTCGTCTGCGGCAAATGGTGGGATGCGGAAACCCTGCCAGAGCGCCTGCCAGATGGCGCGCGAGTCGCGCACGTTTTTTTCGAGGATGACGAGCATCTGGCGGAAGGTGCGGGCGAGCATGTAGAGGTGGCCGATGGCGGCGTCTTCGCCTGCCTCGGAGCTGTTGAGCAGGCCGTGGAGCAGGGCGAGGGCGCGCGCGCGGTCGCGGGCGCTGATGGCGTCAGTGAGCTCGTAGAGGGAGCGCTGCTTGGCGCCGAGGACCATCGTCTCGACGTCGCCAAGGGTGATTCTTCCCTTCCCCAGGGTGTAGAGCAGGAGCTTCTCCAACTCTGAGGCGATCATCATCATGTCTGCGCCGAGGGCGTCGACGAGCTCGCGGGCGGCGTCGGGCTCCACGCGGGTGCTGGCTTCGTTGGCAGTGGAAACGACCCAGCGAATGGCGTCTTCTTCGTTGACGCGGGCCAGTTCGACCATGCCGCAGTGTTCGCCGAGAGTTTCTGTGAGGCGCTCGAAGCGGTTCTTGTCGTCCATGTCCATGCGGCGGGGGTCGGAGGGGATGCGGAGGAAGTCGGCGATGAAGATAAGAAGTGCCTGGGGGTTGGGGGAGCGGAAGTAGCGATCGAGCGCGGCGAACTCTTCCTTTTTTGCGCCGCGGGTGTAGAGCTGGCGAACGTTGCGGACGAAGATGACCTGGAAGGGCGCCATGAGGGAGGGGGTTTGGGCGCGATCGAGGATCTCGAAAATCGAAGTGGAGGCGAGGTCGAAGTCGGAGAGGCAGAAGTCGCGAAGGCCGGGCGTGACAAAGGCGCGGAGAACGGCCGAGCGGCAGCGGTCGAGGAGGAATATCTCGTCGCCGGCGAGGACATAGCCGGGGCGGAGGGGCCCGGAGCCGGAAGCAGCAGCGTCGATTTCGGCCACAAAACGACCAACGGCCGCGAAGCCCGCACCCCAGCGACCGCCGCTCACAGGGCGAAACCTCGACTAGAAGGGCAAATCCGGGGTTGAATGAGCCAAATCCGGGCGAGCACCATGCGGCTCCAGAATACCCTCTTGCGCTGTGATAAAGCAGTACGAAACTAGGTGAAGTTCGCACTGCGAGAAGCGGACGCCGCTTCGCTGGCGCTGCATGGAGCTGGCTGAAATCCCGCAAAGATAGCGAGGAGGGGGGACATTCGGGGGAGGGGCGCGGCGTTCGCGAATCGTGTTTTCGCTTGTTTGTTGCATGAGCGAATAAGTAGACTGTGCTTGCACAAAGAGTCGGCCCCGACCTTCAAGTTGAGTTTCTCCAGAAGTCAAATTCCCCAAAACCGAAAAGCAAGGAGAAATCCGTGAACTTTCCTCGAAGGCAAACGGTAGCAAGACTCATTTTGGCTACGGGAGCCGCGATCTCATTGACGGCCTGGAGCGCGGTACCGACGCCGCTTGCGCGAATTACGACCCCTATTGACGAGACAAAGCGCGTGGTTCTCGCAGGCAACACTCGACCGGAGGCCACTGCGGCCGGTGACCTGGGGCAGGTGGAAGATGGACTGCCGATGGAACACATGCAGCTGTTGCTGAGGCCGAGCGCGGAGCAGCAAGCGGCTCTGGACGCTTATACCGCGAGCCTGACAGATAAAGGGTCAGCGAACTACCACCGGTGGCTGACAGCAGACGAGTTTGGCGCGCGTTATGGAGCAGCGCAGTCGGACATTGACCAGGTGAAGATTTGGCTCGAGGCCCACGGCATGACTGTGAACGTGGTTTACCCGAACAACCTGATGATTGATTTCTCGGGAAGTGCGGCAGCGGTGCGTGAGGCGTTTGGCGTTGAGATTCATGGCTACCTGGTAGATGGTGTACCTCACATTGCCAACGCAAGCGATCCGAAGATTCCGGCGGCGCTGGCGGGCGTGGTGCAGGGCGTAGTTTCGCTGCACGACTTCAAGCCGCGTGCACTGCGGAAAGTAAAGCCGGCCTACACGTTTAATTCGAGTGGGGCGACCTATGAGGCGGTGACGCCAGGCGATCTGGCGACGATCTATAACCTGAATCCGCTATTCAAGGCCGGATGCACGGGCGCCGGACAGACGATCGTGGTAATTGAAGATACGAACGTCTTTGACCTAAGCGACTGGACGACATTCCGCACAACGTTTGGACTTGCAGGCTACAAAGCGGGCAGCTTTACGCAAGTGCACCCCGCGCCAAAGAGCGGAAAGAACAACTGCGCGAACCCGGGTGTTGTGGTGGGCAACGACGGCGAAGCAACCCTGGACGCAGAGTATGCGTCGGCTGCCGCGCCGGGGGCGGCGATCGAACTGGCCTCGTGCGCCGACACCCAGACAACATTTGGCGGACTCATCGCGCTACAGAACATGATCAACGCAAGCGGGACGCCGCCGGCAATTGTGAGCATCAGTTACATTGAATGCGAATCATACAATGGGGCAACATCGAACGCGGCTTTTAATTCGACCTACCAGCAGGCAGCGACGGAGGGAGTTTCAGTGTTTGTGGCCTCGGGCGACTCAGGTGCGGCGGCCTGCGACATGGACGAGACCGTTGCCACGCATGGAATCGGTGTGAGCGCGTTTGCGTCGACGCCGTATAACGTGGCGGTGGGTGGAACGGACTTTGGCGACTCCTACGCTGGGACGAACGCGACCTACTGGAACGCGACGAACACATCGACTTACGAATCGGCAAAGAGCTACGTTCCGGAGATTCCGTGGAACGACTCATGTGCCAGCACACTGATCGCAACCGTGGAGGGCTACTCGACGACGTACGGCCCGAACGGCTTCTGCAACAGCGCGATCGGGCAAGATTTCTTTGAAACGACGTCGTCGGGCAGCGGCGGTCCGAGCGAATGCGCAACCGGAAACCCATCGGCGGGTGGTACGGTGAGCGGCACCTGCAAGGGCTACGCAAAGCCGGCATGGCAGGCGCTTGTGGGCAACCCGAGCGACGGCGTGCGCGATATTCCCGACGTCTCGCTGTTTGCGGCAAACGGCGTGTGGGGCCACTACTATGTGTACTGCTACACGGACGAAGCCGGCGGCGGCGCACCGTGCACAGGCGCTCCAAGCGGTTGGGCCGGAGCCGGCGGAACGAGCTTTGCCTCGCCGATCATGGCGGGGATGCAGGCTCTGGTGGATCAGAAATGGGGAAAGCAGGGCAATCCAAATCCGGTCTACTACAAGATCGCCTCTACCGAGTACGGCAAAACGGGCAGTTCGTCGTGCAACTCCTCGAATGGGAACGCAGTGGGTTCAGGCTGCGTGTTTTATGACGTGACGCTGGGCGACATCGACGTGAACTGCACGGGCGTCAACAGGTGCTTCGAAGGCCGGCAGGGAATGATGGGTGTGCTGTCGACCCAGGCACCGGTCTACTTACCTGCATTCAAGACCGGGACGGGTTGGGACTTTGCGACCGGCATCGGCACGGTGAACGCGTACAACCTGGTATACAACACGAACTGGTAGGCAGCTTCAACCGGTAGAAAGCTTCTATCTGAGGACGAGAGGGCGGCGCGGAGGAACCTCCGCGCCGTTTCTGTTTGTAGGGGTTGCGTGTGGAAGCCGATCGCGGGCTAGAAGCTCTCGAGGACATCGGAGACGAGTTGGCTGGCAAAGTGTCGGCTCAGGCGCTGCATTGCGGCGGGATCTTCCTGGATGAACGTGGGGAGATTGCTTGTGGTCTGGTACTGCTCACGGTAAGTGTAGTTCTTGTTTTCGTAGAGGACGTGGCCATCGCGATCATCGATAGTGACGGAGACGACCAGGGTGATGAGAAAGCTGGAGGACTGCTGAGTGGTTGTGTTGTAAGTAAGCGGGGCGGAGTACTGCTTGAGGATGGCGCCGTGGAGAACGGCATCGGCATCGGGGCCGTCGACAGAGACGACGCGGAAGCGTGTGCGGGCGGCGAATTCGCGGAGCACGGCGTCAGTCAGTGCGATCTCGGTGTGGTTGGCGTTGGTCTTGGTGGTGAAGAGCGGGACGGCGAGAGTCTTTAGGCCGGGCGGAAGATGGGTTGCAGAGCCAACGGTATGATAGCCGCAGCCTGTGAGGGCCGGAAGGCAGAAGACAAAGAGCAGTAGTGCACGGCGGAGCATAACTTATGGTATCGCGCGCGTTGCGTTTGGGCGTCGCATGCAGCGGACCCGGCTTCGCATGCACTGCATGCAGCTGGCGCGGCTTCACCGCCGAGAGAAGGGACCCCGGCGGATGCGGAAAACGGAGGTCCGGAATCAAGTCCAGGCACAGACCAGTGCGCCGAGGCCAGGATCGGGCAGGTGGAGGCGGTCGGCTCGGCCGTCGAAGTAGAGGTGGTTCAGGCGGGATGAGTCGCAGTGCTCCACACGGGCAAAGCCGGCGGCGAGCAGTTCCCTCTCAATCTCATCGGGTCTGAAAAAAAGGCGGAAGGGTTCGCCCGCAGCGGCGACGCGGGCGGAAAGGAGGTCGAAGACTTCGCGACGACGGCCCGTGAGGGTTTCGGGGCGGAAGGCATAGTCGAAGCACAGACCGGTGCCGGCAGAGAGATGGGCAACGGCAGTCAGGGTGGCGCGAAAGGCTTCGAGGGTGAGGTAGGGGGCGACGCCGAGCCAGCCAAAAAAGGCGGGGAGGGTGGCGTCGAACTCGGCCTCGAACAGCCCGGCGGTAAGGGCTTTGTGCTCGAAGTCGAGGGGGACAAAGGTGAGGTTGGGCGGGATGGGGATGGAGGCCTGATCGAGCATGAAGCGCTTCCACTGCTGAGTCGCTGGGAAGTCGACCTCGAAGACATGGAGCGCGGGGAATGGGTTGCGGTAGGCAAAGGTGTCGAGGCCAGCGCCGAGGACGACATACTGCGTGACGCCTTGAGCGACGGCGTGGGCGAGTTGATCTTCAGTGAAGCGGCTACGCGCGGCCATAAAGCAGCGGAAATCCTGGGCGACGGGGTGGCAGGCTCGCTCGAGATCACGGGTGTAGCCGTCGGCGACGAGGGGCAACGCGATGGGATCGTCGAGGACGCGGGGCTGCTCCATGAGTTGGTGAGCGGCACGGCGGATGGCGACGCGGAGAGCGGTTCGGCTGGGCTGGCCGGATTCCATATCTCTGATGGTAATGGTCGGTGCGGGCTGCATTGCATCCCACCCCTAGACAAAGACAAAGGACGCGGATGCCGAATGTTTGTAAAGACAATGCAGGGACTATAGATATCCCAGGTTAACCGCAAAGTGCGCGGCGAACCTGGGGCACCCCGGCATTATCGCTACCGGAGCGAGGCGCGGGGCGGATAGGATGAATCGCATGAACTGGATTGGATGGGCGTTGCT
>Ga0182015_10003399_pt1 | contig 17917 bp, 14 predicted proteins | sample 712P3MmetaG_FD_120478 | JGI IMG/M metagenome (GOLD analysis project Ga0182015, IMG submission 120478) | Permafrost microbial communities from Stordalen Mire, Sweden - 712P3M metaG | ecosystem: Environmental > Terrestrial > Soil > Wetlands > Permafrost | place: Sweden: Stordalen | collected...
CCACCACCGCCGCCGCCATTGTAGCCGCAGTCGCCGCTGCCTTCGCAGCCCGCGCCGCCCGCGCCGGCCTTCCCGAGCGATCCATGTTGACCCGATTTTCCGACACCGGTGGCGCCCTGACCGCCGCTTCCGCCACCTCCCCCGACGTGCTGCGTTCCGCCGCGGCCGCCATTGCCGCCGACGCCGTAGGAGCTGTCGCCGTTACTGCCTGCCCCGCCTGTGAGGCCGCCGCCACCGCCGCCGGGCACGGGACCGCCCTTGAAGTAGCGCGACGCGCCGCCGGCGCCCCCGCCTCCACCGGCTACCAGGATGCGATCGGAGAGCTTCCCTTCGTACGTGCGCACGTCAGATGCGCCGCCGCCGCCATCGCCGTTGGAGCTGAACTTGTCGCCACCATCGCCGCCGCCGTTGTAACCACCGGTCGCGCCGTACGCGTTGGCGCCGACGACCACGACGAGCCGCTCGTGCGGCGTGACGGGTAGTATCGCGGTGACCCGGCCGCCTTTGCCGCCGACGGTACCGACGCCATTGCCGCCGAGGGCAATAACGCGAATCCGCGTCACACCGCGCGGCACGATGAAGACCTGCTCCGACCCTGTGTACTTGAAAGTCTTGTGACCAGAGACGAAATTTGGCGTCGCGCCCTGCGGCACCACGCTGCCGGCGCTTCCGGCGTTTCCACCGCAGCCCGCGAGGGCCACGCCTGCCGCAATAACGACGGATACCCAATAGCCACGACGCAATTTGAACATTTCACGCCCCCTTTTCAGGAATGGAGCGTTCGCTGAGCGAGAGCGTTCTCCGCCGCCGCAGTCCGTTTGTGTTGCGATCGTCCGAACGTGTGCGACGGCGTGGGCGCGCGCCGTTACGCTTGCCGCAAAACGCTTACGTTAAGGAGGGTTGAAGTGGGAAAGCGACTCGTAATCTGGGCGATCGCCGTGGGGATCGTCAGTGGTTGCTCGCCGGGAAGCGGCGCCAACACGGTGGTGCCGGGAAGCGCCTTGCGCCCAGCAAGCTCCGGCAGCGGTTACACGGTCACGGTGTTGCCGTCGTTGGGCGGCACCAACAGTGCCGCGAACTCGATCAACAATAATGGCTGGCCGATGGGGACGTCGTTTCTGTCCGGCAACACCATCATGCATGCGGCGCTCTGGCAGCAGGGGAACGTCGTCGATCTTGGGACGTTGGGCGGTCCCAATAGCGCCGTGGAGTGGCCCGTCGAGAACGATCGCGGCTACGTATCCGGGATCTCGGAAACTTCGAAGAACGATCCATTGGGCGAAAGCACGAGCTGGAGTTGCCACGCATTTCTGCCCGATAACGGAAGCTCCGGGAAAACCTGCGTTGCGTTCGTGTGGCACGCCGGCAAGATGCATCCGTTGCCGACGCTGGGCGGCAACAACGGTTACGGCGCCGGCATGAATGCCGGCAACGAAATCGTCGGCTGGGCGGAGACGAAGAAACACGATTCGACGTGCGTGGCGCCGCAAGTACTGCAGTTTCTTCCCGCAACGTGGAACGCGATGTCGCGCAAAGCGCGAGCGCTGCCAACGATGACGGTCAAGGGGAAGACGGATCCGGATGGGGCCGCGACCGCGGTTAATCGTTCGGGAGAGGTCGTCGGTATTTCCGGCATCTGTTACGAGGCCGTCGGCAGCTTCACCGCACATCACGCAGTGCTGTGGAAGAACGGCAAACCGATCGAACTGCAGACCCTCGGCGGACGCTCGTGGAACACGCCGACGGCCATCAACGACGCTGGGCAGATCGTCGGTTTCCTCAACCAACGTGGCAAAACCGATCGCCAGGGAAATCCCGACTTCATTTCGGTGATTTGGACCGATCCGTCGAAGCCGCCAACGAAGATCGGCGCGCTGCCCGGCGACTCTTTGAGCGAGCCGACCTCGATCAACGACAGCGGCGTGGTTCTTGGCGTGTCGATTCCGAGCTCGCACGTCTATCTATGGCAGAACGGCTCGATGACGGACCTCACCAAGCTTCTACTCGAGACCTACCCGTCGGTCGAACTCGTGAGCGTCGGCGGCATCAACGATAGCGGCGCCGTCGCGGGTCAAGGCTGCGAACTCGTGAGTGGCGCGTGCCCGTCGTCGGGCGCGACGTTCGTCACCGTGTTGGTGACGCCATCACAGTGAGGCTCAGGGTGACGGGAAAAGAGTGACCCGGCCCGTGTGGAGGTCGTAGATTCCTCCGGTTACTTCGACATCGCCGGCGCGTACTGCGTCGGCGATGATCGTTGAGCCGGAGGTCATGGCGGCGACGTTGCGACGCACGTTTTCGGCTACGGCGTTGGCGAGCCAATCGCCGGGCATGTTGCGAGTCGCTTGCGCGGCGGGCGCGATGGCGGTGACGAGACTGGCAATGTGGCCCGGCTGCGTCGTGCCGTCCTTCGCAAAGGCGACCGCAGCTCCGACGGCGCCGCAGCTCGAGTGGCCGAGCACGAGGATGAGCTTCGATTTCAGGACTGCGACCGAGTACTCGATCGAGCCGTAGTTGTCGTCGTTGAGGAAGTTGCCCGCGATGCGCACCACAAAGACGTTCCCCGGAATCTGATCGAAGATCGTTTCGATCGGGACGCGCGAATCGGAGCAGCCCAGAACGATCGCGAACGGACTCTGCCCGCTCGCGAGCTCCATCACACGTGACGTGAGCGATCCGCACTCGGGGGTTCCCCCGACGAATCGGGCGTTGCCCGCTTGGAGCAAGCGGAGCGCTTCGGCGGGCGAGCTGGCGGCCATCGCCGGGCCTTTCGATGGACCGGCAGCCAGGGCCGCCGCGGGCGCGCCAAGCGCGTCGCCGGCAAAGGCGGCCGCGGCCAAGCCCAGGCCGGCGCGCTCGAGGAAGGCTTCGCGGGTGCAACCAGTGTGATGTGGCATGCGGGCGCTTTCTCGCCGAACGGCTTGCATTCCCCGGCGCCGCCGTGGTAGGCTAACCGACGGCTCCAAAGACCGCAGCCGGCCGCGAGGCCTCAATCCTTCAGCTCGACTGAAGGGACTGCCGAGGACGCAGAACGATTCTGTTCGATTGCGCCCTCATTGGGCGCTTTTTTCATTTCGCGTGACCGCTACGGAGAGCAGCATCGCATGCCTACCGAACGTAAAGAAGCTTCAGTCGCCGCACTCGTGCAGAAACTGGCCGCGGCGAAAAATCTATTCTTTACCGATTACCAAGGATTGACCGTCGACGAGATCACGCGCTTGCGCGGCGAGCTCCGCAAAGACGGCACCACCTATTCGGTCGTCAAGAACACGCTCTTTCGCATTGCCGCGGGCGATCTCGCCTCGCAAGTGGAGGCGTTTCTAGCCGGACCGACGGGCGTGGTTTTTGCCGGGTCCGACCCGGTCGCGCCGGCCAAGGCGCTCAAGACCTTCAGCGATACCGTCAAGAAGGTCGGAATTAAGGCGGCCTACATCGACGGCCGGGTCATCGACGCGAAGCAAGTCGACACGCTCGCCAGGCTTCCGTCAAAGATCGAACTGCTCGCGTCGCTGGTCGGCACGCTGGCGAACCCGCTGCGCGGGCTCGTTACCGTGCTGTCGGGCAACCAGAGCGGACTCGTCCGCGTGCTCGACGCGATTCGCGAGCAAAAAGCAGTAGCATCCAACGCTTAGATAAGGAAGATTCGAAACATCATGGCACTTCCCGAACTCATCGAACAGATCGATAAACTCACCGTTCTCGAGCTGGCGGATCTCGTCAAACAGCTCGAAGAGAAGTACGGCGTCTCCGCCGCCGCGCCGATGGCGATGATGGCCGCCGCTCCGGGTGCCGCTGCGGCGCCGGAGGCCGAGAAGACCGAGTTCGACGTTGTTCTTTCCGAAATCGGACCGGAGAAGATCAAGGTCATTAAGGCCGTTCGCGAGCTCACCAGCCTCGGTCTCACCGAAGCCAAAGCGTTCGTCGAAAGCGCGCCCAAGGCCGTGAAGGAAGGCGTAACCAAAGACGAAGCCGAGGCCGTGAAAAAGAAGCTGGAAGAAGCCGGCGCTAAGGTCGAGATCAAATAACACCGGCATCGCAAGCTGCACCCACGCTGCCGGCGTGGGTGCAGCTGCTTCCGCTCCTCATCGTCGTCGTGGTGCTGGCGATTCGCATGTCGCGGCCGCAGCGCATCAGCGTGACGCGCATGTGGGTAACGCCGATCATCCTCTGCGCGCTGTCGGCGTATGTAATCTACGCCAACGACAAACTCTATCCGGCGCCGCCGCTGGAGATCGCGCTCGGCATCCTTATCGGAGCGATCGTGGGCGTGCCGTTTGGGATCTTGCGCGGCATGCATACTGACGTGCGCCCCACCGACCGGCCGGGCGTGATGTACCTCGGCTCCTCGTGGGTCACGCTGGCGATCTTCGCCGCGGCCTTCGGCTTACGCTACGCGGTGCGCCTCGTGATGCCGCCGCGCGGTAACCTCACCGGCACGTTGGGCGATGCACTGCTCGCGTTTGCCATCGCGTTTCTTGGTGCAAGCTACGTCCTTATCTTCCGAAAGTACGAAGAACTCGCGCATAAATCCATAGCGTCGTAGGGCCATCGCATCGGTTCACGGCCGGCGAGTTGGAGTCGCGTATTTCATGAGAAATGCATCGGTATCGGCCAGGGTATCGGCCATTGCGGTGCGCGACCCTTCGATATGCCCGCGGTGCGCGGCAACGTAGAGGAGGATCGGCTTCGGCGATGCCTGCGCCCACTGCAGCGCAGCGGCGAACTTGTACGAGTGTGCCGGGGAAACGCGCGCGTCGTTTTCCGACGTCATGATGAGAGTTGCCGGATAGGCCGTACCTTCATGGATGGCGACGAGCGGAGCATACCCGTAGAGCCATCTGAACTGCTCGGCGCTCGCAACCGGGGATCCGACCTCATCGGTCCACGCGGATTCGCTGCCGTAGGTGTAGCCGCGCAGCACGTCCACCGGACCGGCCTCCTCCGCGACCGCGGCAAAAAGACCCGGATGTTGCACTTCGGTGACGCCTACCAAAAGGCCGCCGCCGGAGTAGCCGTACGCGGCCAAGGTGGCGTGCGATGCGTAGCCACGATCAACGAGCAGCTTGGCCGCGGCTGCGAAGTCGTCGAACGCGTTCTGCTTGTTGCCGAGCATGCCCGCGCGATGCCAGGTCTCGCCATATTCGCCGCCGCCGCGCACGCAGGCGATCGCAAAAACGCCTCCACGAGCGAGCCACGCCGCGCTGAAGCTTTGCCACGTCGGATGGTAGGCGTCCCCGAAGCCGCCGTAGCCGGTGAGCATCGTTGGCGAATGGTGATCGCGCCTCAGGCCACGCCGATGCGCGACAAAGACCGGAATGCGCACGCCGCCGGTGGAGATGGCGAAGAGTTCTTCGGTAACGTACTGCCTCGTGTCGAAGGGCGATCGCTGCTGGAAATAGACGTTGCTGCGGTTCGTCCGCACGTCATAGGCGAAAATCGTGTGCGGACGTGTTGGGCTGGAAAACGTATAGTATCCGATCGGCTCGCTGGGTTCGCCGGCCACGTAGCTCGCGGTGCCCACGCCGGGAAGTGCGATGCGATATAGCGGTTTACCGGAGCGTTCGAAAACGACGAGCTGGGAGGTTACGTCGTGCAGGTAGTGAGCGACGAACCTTCGCCCTATTGCAGTTACGCCGTCGAGAACGTCGGGCCGCTGTGGAATGACATCTCGCTCCGACGATGGGTGTTGCAAGTCGATCGATACGACTTTGCCTCGGGGTGCGTTTGACGTCGTCAAAAAGTAGAAGAGCGGGCCGACGTTGTCGACGTACGTGTATTGTGCGTCCGTGAGCGGCCGAACCAGTAGCGCGTTCGTGGAGCTCGCGTGAAGATCGCGGATCGCGATGAGGTTCCCGCCACTTCCGGAGCCTTCAACCACGCCGAGGATAGCGTAGCTCCCGTCCCAGCTTTCGCTTGCGTACGGCAGCCAGTCCCGATGCTCGGGGCGGCGATAGACGAGCACGTCGGCGGATTGCGCGGTACCGACGCGATGAAAGAATGCAGCAAACCCTTGTCCGATCGGAGTGCCGGCCCGGCGTTCGCGTTCCGATCCGTATCCGCCGTAGTAGAAACCGCGGCTGTTGCGGGCCCACGAAATCGGTGACCAGTCGGGGGTCCCGACGACCGTGCCGGGGAGGTCTGCGCCATCGATGGTGCTCAGCGTGTGCCACCGTAGCCAACCGCTGCCCGCCGCATCGGTGGCGTAGGCGAGGGTTTTCCCGTCGGGCGACAGGTACCACTGTGCGAGTATCGTCGAGGAGTTATGCCAGCGAGCATTCGGATCCAGCAGCGTCGACGTGCGGCCGCCGCGAATCGTCATCAGAAGCGGTTGCGACAAGCCGGGAACGGTGCGAGCGAAGATTGTTGCATACTTCCCTCGATCGGGAACGCCGTCGAACGGCGCGGACATCAAGCTCAGCATCACCGAACGGAACGCTTCGCGATCGGGAAGAAGCGCTAGGCTCTTGGACGTGAGCTGCGCTTGGAGCGACAGCCATCTCTTGACTTGGGGCACTTGCGTTTGCTCGAGCCATCGGTACGGGTCGGGCACCGCAGTTCCGAAATAGGTGTCGGCCGCGCTGCTGCGCGGCGTCGGGGGATAGCGCACCGATAACGCGTCCGCAGTAGCTTTGGGCGGGTTTGAAAGAGAGGCCGCGCAAGCCACTGCGAGGAGCAGCGAGAACGTGGTGTTAGCTTTCATTGGCGTCCTTCGGCAAGGCTAGGATTATATGTCCTTCGACTCGCTGCGCTCGCTCAAGATGACAATTGTGAAGGGCGTGGCGTCCTTCGACAAGCTCAGGATGACACGCCCTTCGAGGTTGTTGCGTTGTTACGCTGAGATTAGCACCAGCGGCCGGCGACCCAATGGTAGCCGCGACGAGGCGTGTAACGCCAGGCGCCGCCGCACCATCTACCGGCGTGGCGTACCCAACCGCCACCGACCCAGACGTAACGGCCGCCGGCCCAGTTCCAATAGCCGCCGCGCCAAGCATAGCCCGGACCCGGGCGCGCGATGATTACTTCGTGCCGCGGCGGCGGCGGTCCGACGCGGACCCAGACCTGTGCCGGCGCCGGCGCCGGCATCATTCCGGCGGCGAAACCGACAGCTAAGGCGACTGCAAGTAGGAGTTTCTTCATCAAGATTGCCCTTTCACGTATTGACGTCATTGTGAAACGCGTTTAGGAATACATCGAAGGTAGTACGACCACCCATGCCTACCGTTTACTTGGTACCCTAACTGAGTTCCCTCCTAATCGCCCTCTGAGGACCTAGCGGAGGAAGCCGACAAGCAAGAGGGCGACGATGTTGAGCACCTTGATCATCGGGTTGATTGCCGGTCCGGCGGTGTCTTTGTAGGGGTCGCCGACCGTGTCGCCGGTGACCGCGGCTTGATGCGCGATCGACCCTTTGCCGCCGTAGTTGCCGTCCTCGATGTACTTCTTGGCATTGTCCCAGGCGCCGCCGCCCGACGTCATCGAGATGGCGACGAAGAAGCCGGTGACGATCGAGCCGACGAGGATGCCGCCCATCATCTGTGGTCCGGTGTCGCCCGGCAGTATGTTGAAGTAGGAAAGCAGCACGACGATCACGGGAACGCCAACGGGGATGAGGGCGGGAACGATCATCTCGCGCAGCGCCGAGCGGGTGACGATGTCGACGGTCGTGCCGTAGTCGGGGCGCGCGGTGCCGAGCATGATTCCGGGAATCTCGCGGAACTGCCGCCGGACTTCTTCGACCACGGCGCCGCCCGCGCGGCCCACCGCCTCCATCGAGAGGGAGGCGAAGAGATACGGCAGGAGGCCGCCGATGAAGAGACCCGCCAGCACGAACGGATTGCCGACGGCGAAGAGGTTGCGCACGTTTTCGATGCACGTCGGCGTTTCGCCGGCGCCGCAGATGTGGTTGGTCAACTGCTGCAAGAACGAAGCGAAGAGCACGAGGGCGGCAAGCGCCGCCGAGCCGATGGCGTAACCCTTGGTGACGGCCTTCGTGGTGTTGCCGACCGCATCGAGCGGATCGGTGACGTTGCGCACGTCTTCGGGCATGTCGGCTATCTCGGCGCTGCCGCCGGCGCTGTCGGGAATCGGACCGAAGGAGTCGATGGCGACCACGATGCCGGCCATGGAGAGCATCGCCATGACTGCGATGCCGACGCCGTACACGCCGGCGAGGGCGTAGCTGAAGAGGATGCCGAGGACGATGACGATCGCGGGCAACGCCGTCGCCTGCATCGACACCGCCAGGCCGGCGATGATGTTCGTGGCGTGGCCGGTCGCGGAAGCGCGCACGATGCGCTGCACCGGTGGGAACTGGGATCCCGTGTAGTACTCGGTGATGAAGGTAATCAGGCCGGTGATCACCACGCCGATGACCGCGCACAGGAAGATGTTCGTTTGATTCACGAGCGTCGAGCCCGAGAAGACTTGGCCCGAGATGAAGTAGAAACCGATGAGCGATAGCACGCCGGCGACGATCATGCCGCGATAGAGCGCGGCCATGATCTTCGCCCGCCGCACGCCGCCGACACCGACGAAGAGCACGCCGATGATCGAGGCCACGATCGAGATCGCACCGAGCAGAAGCGGAAAGGTCGTCGCGCCGGGGAGTTTCGCGCCAAATAGGAGATTGCCGAGCAGCATGGCCGCGACGGTCGTGACGCAGTAGGTTTCGAAGAGGTCGGCCGCCATGCCGGCGCAATCGCCGACGTTGTCGCCCACGTTATCGGCGATGACGGCCGGATTACGCGGATCGTCCTCGGGAATTCCCGCCTCGACTTTGCCGACGAGATCGGCGCCCACGTCGGCCGCTTTGGTGTAGATGCCGCCGCCTAAACGCGCGAAGACCGAGATCAGCGAGCAGCCGAAGGCGAGACCGACCATCGCGTTGAGCGTGGTCGAGGTGTCGCCCCCGTTGACGTTCTGAAGGATGGCGAAGTAGCCGGCAACGGCGAGCAGTCCCAGGCCGACGACGAGCATGCCGGTGACCGATCCGCCGCGAAACGCGACGTTGAGCGCCGGACCAAGACCGCTGCGGGCAGCTTCGGCCGTCCGAACGTTGGCGCGGACGGAAACGATCATGCCGATGAAACCGGCCGCACCGGAGAGGATGGCGCCGATCAGGAACCCGATGGCCGCTTCTTTGCCCAGCGTGGGAGCGAACCAGATAATGATGGCGAGCACCACGGCGACGATGCCGATCGTGCGGTACTGCCGCTGCAGAAAGGCCATTGCGCCTTCTTGAATGGCGGCGGCAATCTCGCGCATGCGCTCGTTTCCGGCAGGCTGCGCGAGGACCCAGAAGGTGAGGGCTACCCCGTAGAGCACGGCCAGAACGCCACCGACGAGGCCGGCTATAATCGCGGTTTGTGCGGTCATCCTTATCTTTCAGTTAGCAAAAATAGGGGCCCGACCGGGCCGACCGGCTTGCCTACTCCGAAGAGGCGCGGGAGTCCTACGCTCAGGAGGAGCAGCCTAGCAGAGATTGCTGACTTGCTCGCCCGAATAGATATCGACGACGGCGCTCGCCCGTGCCGGCAAATCGATGTTGTCGAACAGCGTGCCGATGCCACCGATGACTCCACCGTACTGCCGGGCACCTGTACGTCAACGGTACGCTGTACGGCAGGACCGAGCATGGCCGGAACGACGCCGGCTACTGCGTGAAGACGAACGAGTGCGGAACGGTCTTCTCCATAGCGCCGTGAACCACAGCGCGTAGGATGACTGGATGAGTTCGGGCCGAGCCGGAGAAGATTTCGCGGCGGCAATTTGCGGCAACGGATTGGAGGGCACTCAACGTGAGCACCTCGAGTAGAGGGCGCGCCCCGCTGCTATTTTGGGCGGCCGCGGCCTTACTATCTAGCTGCGTCGGTAGAGGCGGCGCGCCGTTCGGTCCAGCGTTGAACGCGTCGATGGATGCTCGGCATCACGTGCAACCGCTGTACGGTGTCATCTACAGCTTCCGAGGCTTCCCCAACGATGGCGCGTTACCGTACTCGGGTCTCGCCCACGTCGGCGGCTTGCTTTACGGCACGACCGAAATCGGCGGGAGCGAAAACGTTGGAACCGTCTTTGCGATCACAACGTTAGGCCATCCGACCTGGAAAGCCAGCTTCAAAGGTGCGAAACACGGCGCCAATCCGCAAGCCGGCTTAACCAACGTTTCCGGCAAGTTCTACGGCACGAGCACGGGAGGTACGTCCACTAGCGGGGGGAGCGGGGCCTCTTTCGGTACGGTCTTCACGGTCACGCCCGGTAACGTAGCCACGCTCCACCGCTTCAAAGGTGGTGAGTCCGGTGCAACTCCGACTTCTGATATCACGTATGTCACCGGAACGCATATGTTCTACGGCACAACCCGATACGGAGGCACGAACGGCTTTGGAACCGTCTTCGAGATCTCCCCGCTCGGTAAGGAAAAGGTGCTTTATAGCTTCAAGGGCGGCTCGGGGGATGGCGCTAACCCGGTCTCGGGCCTCTTCCACCTCCCTGGCACCAGCACGCTTTACGGGACGACCCAATACGGGGGCACGGATGACAAGGGAACCGTATACACGATCACCACTTCGGGTACCCCAGTAGAGAATCTACTCTACAGTTTCAAGGGTGGGGATGATGATGGCGAATTCCCGCGCGCGGGCCTCATCTACTTTAACCGCACCCTTTACGGAACGACCGAGAATGGAGGGGGTCCGAACGACGCTGGGACCGTCTATGAGATATCGACGTCGGGCTCGGTGGAGCACGTAATCCATAGGTTCAGCGGTTCGGATGGCAGATACCCGGTTGCGAGCCTTATCCAACTCGGCGGGATGCTCTACGGCACGACCGCATCCGGAGGCACACACGGCGTAGGAACGGTCTTTGCGATCTCGCCTTCGCCTTCGGGACAGGAGCGCGTTCTCTATAGCTTCGGGAGTAGACCGCACGATGGCGCGGGACCGCAGCGAAGGCTTGTCAACGTGGACGGCGTGCTCTACGGCACGACCACCCACGGGGGCAAAGGCATCTGCCCCGGAAATGGGTGCGGAACGGTCTTCTCCATAGCGCCGTGAAGCGATAGGGACGAAGGGGCCCGCTTTCGCGGACCCCTGTTGCTGCCGCGAAACGTCGGGAAGCTCTTACAACGTTACGCGCACGCGGACTTTCAGCGAGTTCTTGTGGGTGTCGCGGACGAGGAAGTATCCCTTCCCGACCACGAGACCGGTGACGGTGAACGCCGTATCTTTGTTTCCTTTATCGGGGGAAATCGAGATAAGCCCTTTGAAGGCGTTGGTCACTTTAAAGTTGCCGCCATATCCCTTTTCCTTGAACTTGCAGTCGACGAAGCCGGCCACGAGGATGTGAATCCTCTTGCCGCATGTCGACGTGATGCTCTCTTTCTTATCGGGGAGAACGAAAGCCGCGCCGGCGCTGCTCGGAGGCACATACCCTTGATTGCCTGATGGGGCGCCGCCGCACGCAGTCATGCTCGCTATGCAAAATACGAGCGCCACGGGTAGGCGAAAGATTTGGAACTGGAGATGCATAAGTTTGCTCCTTGCAGATTACTGCATCCGGGCTCCAGAAATTCCCCCTCAGAGGAATCAACCAAACGTGCGGATGGCTGTTAATTTTCGTTCACGCGTTAACGAATGGAAACGACTGAGTTTTTGATCGTCGGATGCGGTCCGGCCGGTGCAACGGCGGCGCGAGAAGCGGCGCGCGCGGGCATCGATACGGTCGTATTGGAACGCGATGCAATCATCGGCGCGAAGCGCGTGTGCGCGGCGGGTTTGCGTCCAGGATTTTGCGAGACGTTCGATCTGCCGCGCAGGATCGTGCACTGCGACACTCCGCGCTTGGCACTCTTCGCCGCCGATGGCGGCGAACACGAAGTGCTCTTCGGCCCCGGACATACGACGACGCGCGAGGAGCTCGACGGCACGATGGCGTCGCTGGCCGCCGCCGAGGGCGCGCAGTTGCGAACGCAGGCGTTATTCCGCGGGCTGCAACGCGATGGGAGACGCGCCCGCATAGAGTACGCCGATGTGCAGACCGGCGAGCGTCGGTGCATGACGGCGCGGCACGTGTTCTTCGCCAACGGCGCCACGGCGCGGCTCGACGGGCGCGATTTTGGAGCCTTAGCGATGGCGCACTGGGGAGTGGGGTTGATGGCGACGCTGCAGTATCGCATCTATCTCGGGACGCCCGCCAATCCCATCGCGTACCGCACGCTCGAGCTTCACTACTACCGCGGTCTTTGCGGACGCCAAGTCATCGGCTGGATGTTTCCCAAGCGCGACCATCTCGCGATTGGGCTCGGCGTCATGGGCAAGATCGGCGGCGCAGCGCTGCGCGAGGAACTCGAGGCGCTCGAGCGGCGGATCCGATCCCGGCTCTATCCGCGGGTTCGTGTTACCGAGGTACGCCAGGAAGGCAGCCTGCTCTACGGCGGCTTACCGCGCCCCAGGTTGGCCGACGGCGCCGCGTTGGTCGGCGGCACCGCAGCCGGACTCGTCGATGCAACTAACGGCGAGGGCATCTACGAAGCGGCGATGAGCGGACGATACGCCGCCGAGGCTATCGACGGCGCGCGCCGACACGGCGACGACGCCGGGGCTCGCTACGCTGCGGCCGTGCGCGGCCGATTCGCGCGCCGGCTGACCCATCGCGTGCGCCTCATGCATTACCTGGAGGCACGGCCCCGCCGATTCGGCCTTCTTTTCGCGCAGCTTGCGAGGACTCCGCGGCTGGCCGCAGTATTGCATCAGGAAGATCGCGAGCGAAGGTTGAGCGATCGGCTATACCTATATCAGCAGACGCTTTACTTTGGTATCCGCACTCTAGCATGCCGTGAATGAGCACGTGCCGGGTAATGCTTCCGTCCGCCGATATACCATCGGTGGTCTTGGGCTGTCCCGCGAAGAGGTCATCCACAAGTACCTCCACCTAGTCAAATACGTCGCCGGGCGCATCTCCATGAATCTGCCGTCGAGCGTGGACATCAACGATCTTATCAACGACGGCGTCTTCGGGTTGATGGACGCGATAGAAAAGTACGACAGCAGCCGGGCGGTAAAGTTCGAGACGTACGCGGTGACGCGCATCAACGGCGCGATTCTCGATGCGCTGCGCAGTCTCGACTGGGTGCCGCGCACGGTTCGGCAGCGCGCGCGCGAGATGGACCGCGCAGCTGAGGAGCTCGAGGGCAAACTCGGTCGCGCTCCCACCAGCGAAGAACTCGCCGAGCAGCTGGACCTTTCGAGCGATGAGTTCGACGAGGTGGCGCGGCGCGTTCACGGGACAGCGGTAGTATCTCTCGAGGAGCTTCTGCCCGTGCGCGGCGGCGAGGGCGTCACCTTGGCCGATACCCTGTACGACGAAGAGGGTGACGTCACGCGCGATCTCGAGCACGACGAACTCAAAGCCGAGCTCGTGCAGGCGGTCGAATCGCTGGCCCCGCAAGAGCGTACCGTGATCGAGTTGTACTACTTCCGGGGCCGGCGCCTACGCGAGATCAAAGGTGAACTCGGCGTCTCCGAATCGCGCGTATCGCAGATACATTCGGCCGCCGTGGAGCATTTGCGCGAGCTCTTGCGCTCACACTAATAACGCTGCGGCGCGGTTTTCGGGGCGGACGAGATAGCCGAGCCCGCTCAAGACGACAACGACGCCCAGCACGATGACGACGACGATGGCGAAGGCATTGGCGTACGGCATGTGCTGCGCGAGCGAGGCCTCGAACTGCGCGGTGCCGGCGGCGACGAGGTTGCCGAGCTGATAGGTGAACCCGGGGAACGTACCGCGTAACTCGCTCGGTGAGAGCTCGTTGAGGTGCGCGGGAATGACGCCCCACGAGCCTTGGATTGCGAACTGCATCGCAAAGGCGCCGAGGCCCAGGAGCGCGACGGTCGGGCTGAATGCCCAGAGCGGGATGAAGCACATCCCCAGCAGCGCACAGAACATCACGACGGCGCGCCGGCCGAAACGTTGCGAGAGCGTGCCAAACGTAACACCGCCGACGATTGCACCTACCGCCGCGATGATGGAGAGCATGGAAACCTGGCCGGTCGAGAAGCCGCGGCCTTTTTCCAAGAACGTCGCGTAGAGATCCTGAGTGCCGTGCGACATCGCGTTCATGGCGGCGAGAAACGCGACGGCATAGATAAAGAGCGGCCAGTGCGCGAGCAGCGATTTCAATACGAAGAGCGGCGGCGCGGCGAGGCGCGTGGCGCGGCCCTGCAGCCAGACTTCTGATTCGGGCACGCTCGAGCGGATGTAGAGAATCAGCACCGCCGGCAGCGCGCCGATGACGAAGAGGCCACGCCATCCCCAGTGCGTGAAGTGAAAATCGAAGTAGTAGGCCAGCGCCGCGAGCAGGTAGCCTACCATGTAGCCTTCCTGCAAGAGGCCGCTGAAGAAGCCGCGTCGTTGCGGCGGAAGCGATTCCATCGCCATCGCGGCGCCGAGCCCCCATTCGCCGCCCATCGCAACGCCGTAGAGCGCGCGCAGCACGAGAAAGACGGTGAAGTTTGGGGAGAACGCCGTGAGTAACTCGATGAGCGAGTAGCAGGCGATGTCGATCATCAGCGGTGTGCGCCGGCCGTAGCGATCCGCGAGCCAGCCGAAGAGCAGCGCACCGATGGGCCGGCACATGAGCGTCAGAGTAATCGCAAATGCGACCTCGGGGATCGCTCTACCGAAGTTGCCGGCGATGCGCGTCACCACAAAGGTAAGCAAGAAGAAATCGAACGCGTCGAGCGTCCACCCGAGGAAGCTCGCGATGAAGGTCTTGCGGGCTGCCGCCGTCATCGCGCCGTGGTTCGCCCTACCCGGCGATCTCTCCCAGGCAGCTTACGGAGCCGACGAATGATGATTCGCATGCGAATGATCTACAATCCGTGCTTCAGCGGCTCACCCCGCGGCGACGAGGTCGCGTGCGCTGACGACCCGCTTTCCCAATAATGTCGCCGAGATTCGTGACGACCGCGTTGCTCGCACTTCGACTCGCTGCGCTCGCTCAGTGCTTCGCACACTCCGGCCCTTCGACTGCGCGCCCTTCGGGCGCTCCGCTCAGGGTGACAAAGAGGCTAGGGTAAGAGACCGAAGCCGGCGATTTTGCCGGAGCGATCGACGCCGATTCGCACGTCGAACGTCGCCGCGGAGAAGACCGCGCGATACGTATAGACCGTGCCGCTACCGATCGTTGTTTTTCCAACGAAAATAAGCCGTTGTGGCGCGCCGAGGACTGCCAACTCCGTTTTCGCTTCTTTGAGGAGTTGCGGGGTGAGCCGCTTGTTCATCGTCGCGTCGAGCTGCGTTCGGTCGATCGTTCCGCTTTCGAAGTGGGCGAGCAGCTCGCGCACGCGCCCGGTAATCGCCCGATCCTCACCAGAAGCAGAAGCGTTGGCCGCTTGTGCTGCGGACGGTTCGAAGGCTTCGAAGATGCGCATCGCCGTGGAGTCGGGGCCGGCGATCGTGTCGGCGTTTTGCAGCACGACGATCGCGAGGCCGTCTTTGGGGAAGAGCAGGTTCGCCGCGGTGAAGCCGAAGGTTCCACCGTTATGCCAGATGCGCTTGTGGCCGTCGGCCGTATCGATCACCCAGCCGTAGCCGTACCATGAGTTCTTGCTGAACGCAGGTTTACCGGGCGCGAGCATCGCCGCGAGATCCGTCTGGTTGATGAGCTTGCCGCGTAAGAGCGCGGAATCCCAGGCCAACATGTCGCCGGTCGTCGAGACGATGGCGCCGGCGGACCAAGCCCATCCCGAGCGCAGAGGCGGCGCGAGCTTCACGCCGTTCTTAAGGGCGACGTAGCCGGTCGCCATCGGTTGCAGGTGCGCTTCGTCGTCGATGAAGCCGCTGTGCGTCATGCCCGCCGGGAGGAAGAGGTGCGCGCGCACGTATCGTTCCCATGTCGTCCCCGACGCGCGCTCGACGATCTCCCCGAGAAGAATGTAGTTCGCGTTGCTGTACCGGAAGCGGCTGCCCGGCGGGAACTCGAGTGGTTTATTCCGGACGAGCGCGAGGATCGCGGCGAACGACGGGGTCCGCGTAGCGGCGATCTTCTCGAACCCTTTGACGTTGGTGTACTCCGGAATGCCGGCGGTTTGCTGAAGCAGCTCGTGAATCGTCACCTTCGATGCGCGCGGGTATTCGGGGATCCAGCGCGCCAGCGTGTCGCTCAATGAGAGTTTGCCGGCCTCTTTGAGTTGAAGGACTGCCGTCGCGGTAAACTGCTTGGTGATGGAACCGATCTCGTAGTGCGTTTGGTCGGTCGCCGGCGAGCGGCGCGCGAGATTCGCGTAACCGTACGCGTGGCTGTACACGATGGTGCCGTCGCGCGCGATCGCGATCGAGATGCTCGGAACGTGGGCGGATGCTAGGACGCCTTCAACGCTGGAATTGACGTGGGCCAGGGTGGTCGGATCCGGTTGCGCACCCGCGCCGGCAGCAATCATCGCCGGTATAAGAAAAACTGCGGCTAGCGCTTTAAGAGAGGCCATCGTCATCGTCATGCTTCGCCTTCGCTCAGCATGCGGGTTTGTCCGTCCCGCGTCCTTCGACTCGCTTCGCTCGCTCAGGATGACGCCGAAAGTGCTGTCCTTCGACTCGCTTCGCTCGCTCAGGATGACACGAGAAGTGCTGTCCTTCGACTCGCTTCGCTCGCTCAGGATGACACGAGAAGTGCTGTCCTTCGACTCCACTTCGACAAGCTCAGTGTCGCTCAGGATGACACGAGAAGTGCTGTCCTTCGACTCCACTTCGACAAGCTCAGTGTCGCCCAGGATGACAATGGTTTTACGGGGACGAGGTGGGGGAGGTTGATGTTGCGGGCGAGGGTGATGGGGTTGGCGTGCTGTTGGGTGGTAACTGGGCGCCGTACATTGCGAGCAGCCAGATCTGGTTTTGGCGGACGGTTACCTTCGGGACGGTGAAGGTGAACTGCACCTCGTTGCTATTCGGCGAGGTCCATTTCGCGTAGTTGCCGATGATCTGATCCATGCGTTTGCCGCGCATCGTGGTTTCGTTGAAGAGTTGTACGGCGAACACGCGGCCGGCGAACTGTTGGGCCGGCAGCGTGTATTGCACTTGCGCCTGACCGTTGAGGGTGAAGGCCATGTTGCTCTGCAGGCGGACGGCCACGAGCGGCGTGATGCGCATGAAGAGCGGGTTGGGGTTGGTCATGTTCGGAACGTCTTTGGGCAGTGGCTCGACTTGCAGCGTCACCATGCCATATGGCGTCGGCGACGGCGTCGGGGTATCGTCGCTGTCGTCGCTATCGTCTGAACTGGGCGTGGGCGAGGGCGTCGGTGAGGGCGTGGCTTTGGGAGAAGCGGTTGGCGAACCACTTGGCCCGGGGCTCGGCGGCGGCATGTTGAACGCGACGTTGCAGGTGAACTGCTCGTTGTACACCGAGATGGCCGGGCATTTCATGCCGGCGGGGCCCTGCGAGATCGCATACTGCGCCTCGTTGGGGGCCAGGGTGGCGCCGGGATTGGCGAGTTCTTCTTGACCGTTCTGGCCGATCGTGGGACCGGAAAGGTTGTTGTTATTGTTGTTCATCACGCCGCCCATGCCGCTGTTCATCCCGCCCTGATTCATCGGGCCGGGTTGAGAGACGGGTGGCGTTAAGTCGCCCATACCGCTATCGAGGCCGCTGCCCGTGCAGGAGCCCAGTACGAGGACGAGCGCCGCAAATACGGCGCGAACATCAAGCTTCATTTTCCCTATCGTTTCGCCTGGACCACGCTTTGTAACTCTTCAACGAACGAATCGACGGAAACGGTTCGTTTCTCCTCAACCCCTCGTTGATTGACGTTCACGGCGCCGTCTTCAACCTCACGCTTGCCCGCTACGAGAATGTATGGCACTTTTTGCGTCTTCCAATGCCGTATCTTGTATCCGAGCTTCTCGTTTGATTCGTCGAGGGTGGCCC
>Ga0182015_10003401_pt1 | contig 17911 bp, 18 predicted proteins | sample 712P3MmetaG_FD_120478 | JGI IMG/M metagenome (GOLD analysis project Ga0182015, IMG submission 120478) | Permafrost microbial communities from Stordalen Mire, Sweden - 712P3M metaG | ecosystem: Environmental > Terrestrial > Soil > Wetlands > Permafrost | place: Sweden: Stordalen | collected...
TGTAAGTGCCACCCGACGTAAGAACGGCGCAACTCTCGCGCAAGCCCGGCGAAATCTCCTTTACACTCCCCGGCGATGAAAATACCCAAAGGTTTGCAGCCGCTGGTGGACGACGGCATGGTCGACATCGTGGTCCGCAAGCTGAAAAGCGGCAAGGAAGCATCGGTATACATCGTTTCCTGCGGCGGACAGATCCGCTGCGCCAAGGTGTACAAGGAAGCGGAGCAGCGGGGCTTTCGCCAGCTGGCCCGCTATCAGGAAGGCCGTAAGACGCGCAACAGCCGCGACGCACGCGCGCTGGGCAGGCGTGGCAGCCACGGCCGCCGGGTGCAGGAAGCCGAGTGGAAGAACGCCGAGGTCGACGCGCTTTACCGTCTGGCGGCGGCGGGGGTACGCGTCCCCGCCCCTTACCTGGTTCATGAAGGCGTGCTGCTCATGGAACTCGTATGCGACGCTGTGGGAAGCCCGGCGCCGCGCCTCAACGATGTCGACTTTACCGTCGAGCAGGCGCGCCAATGGCACGCATTCATGATGGGGCAGATCGTGCGCATGTTGTGCGCCGGGCTGATTCACGGCGATCTGTCGGAGTTCAACGTGCTCCTGGACGCTGGCGGTCCGGTCATCATCGATCTGCCGCAAGCGGTCCATGCCGCGGGCAACAATAACTCGTTCGCGATGCTGGAGCGCGACGTCAACAACATGCGAGAGGCGTTCGGCCGCGCCGCATCCGAACTGCTGGACACCCAATACGCGCGCGAAATCTGGAAGATTTACGAGTCAGGCGATCTGACGCCGGATTCCGTGCTGACCGGCCGTTTCGATCGCGATACATCGGCCCCGGACGTAGGTGGCGTGCTCAGGCAGATCGATGAGGAGAGGCTCGAGGCGGAGTCGCGGCAGCGCCGCCGCGACTCGGCAGAGGCCGGTTGAGCCCGGGAAATTCAAATCAGGCGGTCGATTCGCCGGCGCTGTCGCCGTTGGAATAACGCCAGGCACGCTCGAACGGCAGACGCCACGCACGGGGCGCGATGAGCTGGTGAACGGCGTTCGGGCCCCAGGAGCCCGGAGCGTAGAGCCTCACCGGCGGAGGCGCCTCCTGCAGAGGAGCCGAGACTTCCCAGAGACGCTCGATACCCTCGGCGGTATTGAAAAGCGTGTGATCGCCGCGCATGGCGTCGAGAATCAGCCGCTCATAGGCCTCGAGCACGTCGCCGACGAAGCCCGTGTCGCGCATGGCGAACTGCATGCTCAGTTTGTCCAGTCGCATTCCGGGTCCCGGCCGCTTGCCATAAAAGGACAGCGACATTTTCGAGGAGTCCGCGAGGTCGAAGGTCAGATGGTCGGGCCCCTGCGTCCCGATTCCGGAACCCGCCGGAAACATGCTCCGCGGCGGTTCCCGGAAGGCGATCGAGATGATCCGTTGTCCCTCGGCGAGCCGCTTGCCGGTCCGCAGGAAAAACGGCACCCCGGCCCAGCGCCAGTTGTCGATCGTGCACTTGAGCGCGATGAACGTTTCAGTGTCCGACTCGCGGTCAATGCCTTCTTCCGTACGGTAATCCTGGTATTGCCCGCGCACCACGTCCGCAGGCTGAACCGGAACGAGGCTGCGAAAAACCTTGTTCTTCTCCTCGCTGATCGGCGCGGGCTCGAGCGAAGTCGGCGCCTCCATCGCGGTGAATGCGAGGATCTGAAACAGATGAGTCACCACCATGTCGCGGTACGCGCCGGTGGCCTCGTAGAACGTAGCGCGCTTGTCGAGTCCGAGAGTCTCCGGGACGTCGATCTGTATGTGATCGATGAAATTGCGGTTCCAGATCGGCTCGAAAAGGCCGTTGGCAAAGCGAAATGCCAGGATGTTCTGCGCGGCCTCCTTGCCGAGAAAGTGATCGATGCGGAAGATCTGTTCCTCGTCGAAAACCTCGTGCAATTTCGCGTTCAGCGTCACCGCGCTCTTCAGGTCCGTGCCGAATGGCTTTTCCATCACGATCCGCGAGCCTTCGACGAGGCCGGCCTCGGCCAGCATGCGGACCGCGGACAGCGCCGCGCTCGGCGGCACGCTCAAGTAGTGCAGGCGGCGGCTTTCCCCTGCGATCGATTTTTCCGCCTTGTCCACGGCCGCCCGGAGCGCAGGGGCGCCGGCTTTCAGCGGCACGTAGTCGAGGGATTCCGAGAATTGTTTCCACTCGCTGTCGGTAATCTTGTGGGTCGAGAACTCATCGAGAGCCGCACGTGCGATCCGGCGGAACCCCTCGGGGTCGATATCCTCGAGCGACACCCCGATGATGCGGCAATCCGGAATGAATCCGATGGCGCTTAGACGGAATAAGCCCGGCAGCAGCTTACGATGCGCCAGATCGCCCGTCGCCCCGAAAAGAACCACCACCTGCGGAAAGCGCGGCCCTACGCCTGAAAGAATTTTTCGCACCATTCACCCCCGGTAGATCAAGTGTATCTTTCCGCCTCGTTCAGGGCTTGCAGCCGTTCGATCGTCCCGACATCCTGCCATGAGCCCCTGTAGACCTCGGCAGAGCACCGCCCCGCCGACATCGCGCGGATCAATAAAGGCTTCAGCGGAAACGCGCCGGCCGCGCATTCCGCAAAGAATTCCCGCCGATACACGGCGATGCCGGAGAAGGTGTATCGGACCGCGGCGTCGGGCAGGGCAAGACCTCGCTCGAGCCCGAAATCCCCGTTGGGATGCTGCGGCGGGTTCGGCACCAGTACCAGGTGGACGTCGCGCCCGGGCGGCAACCTCGCCTGCGCGAATGGGTAGTCGCTGTATATGTCGCCGTTCACGACCAGGAAGGCGTCGCCGCCGAGCAAGGGCAGGGCCCGAAAGATGCCACCCCCCGTTTCCAACGCCCCCGTCGCCTCGTCGCTGTAGTCGATCCGAACGCCGAAGCGTGCGCCGTCTCCCAAGGCATCGCGGATCATGCCTCCAAGCCATGCGAGATTGATGACGATGCGCTCGATGCCCGCTCGAGCGAGCCGCTCGAGATGATATTCGATCAGCGGCTTGCCCCGCACCGGGAGCAAAGGTTTCGGCATCCGATCGGTCAAGGGGCGCATGCGCTCGCCCCGCCCTGCAGCGAGTATCATCGCGACGCGTGGTCGCCACCCCGGGGCCTCCGGGCTCACTGCCCCGTCCGCGACTGGGCGGCTGAAAACCGGCCATCGATATGAGCAGCAATGTATTCCGCAAACTCCGCCGTTTCGGGATGGAGCGCCGCGGCTTGGCGCGTATACGCGAGCACCCGAGGCAGATCCTTGAGATATCCGGGCTTGCCGTCGCGATAGAACAGTCTCGCGAAGATGCCGAGGACTTTGATGTGCCGCTGCAGTCCCATGAGATCGAACCAACGGATGAATTCGCCATCGTCCGCCGTCAGCCGGAACCCCGCGTCGATCAGTGCCCGCCGGTATTGAAGCAGCCACCCGTGCACGCGCTCGACCGGCCACTCGATGTAGCAATCCTTGAGGAGCGACACGGCATCGTAGGTCACCGGGCCGCGCACCGCATCCTGAAAATCGAGGATGCCGGGATTGCGCTCCTCGGTCACGAGAAGATTGCGTGAGTGGTAATCGCGATGCACGAAGGCCGCCGGCTGCGCGAGCGCGCTTCGGGACAGAAAGCCGAACAGCCGATCGAGCATGGCGCGCTCCCTCGGGCCCGCGGGCGCCTCGAGATGGCGCCCCAGAAACCACTCCGGCATCAGCTCCATTTCACGGTGGAGCAGTTCCCGATCATAGGGCGGCAAGCGCAACGCCGCCTCCTCACCGCGGCTCTGCATTCTGACCAGTGCTTGGAGCGCATCGCCATACAGGCGGTCCACGTCGCCGCCCCCGGAGAGCTGGTCCAGGTACTGCCGCGTCCCGAGATCCGACAGCAACAGGAGGCCTTGTCGCATGTCGCTCGCCAGAATCACGGGCACGTTCAGCTTAAGCCCCAAGAGCGACCGCGCGACGCCGACGAATGGCTCGAGCGTTTCCTTGTCCGGCGGCGCATCCATCACGATGTAGGAATCCGATTCTCGCAGCACCCGGAAATAGCGGCGGAAACTCGCATCGGCGGAAGCCGGCTCGATCCGGCTGCCCGCGAATCCGAGGTCTTCCGTCACCCAGCGGGTGAGCAGGCCCAAACGGGAATCGCTTGCATCCGTTACACCCATGCTAGACCATTCGGACCACCGCAAAATGCGGCGTCGCAAGTATACCGACTAAGGCGATCGAACTTTGCCCATAGCTTCTCATCGAGCGGCGCCGGTAGCCGCCTTGGCCGCCGCGTGCTGCCTTCTGGCGACCGCGCCGGCTCGTGCGGCCGACAAGTGTCCGGCGCCGCCCAAGCGCAAGCATGCGGCGACCGAGGCGGCCATCGTCAACGACGATCATCGCATCCGGATCGAGAGCGACGGCGCCTCGCTCGATGCGAACGGGTTCGCGATATTGACCGGACACGTGCAGGTCCATCAGGACTTGCGCACCATCTCTGCCGACCGCGTTACCTACGACCGGAATACGGGCAAAGTCACCGTCAAGGGATCGGTGGATTTCGAGGACCCGCGCCTCGGCATCACCAGCGACTCCGGGGCCTATGACGCCTTGGGCGGCGCCAATTTCGACGAGGCGAACTTCCATATCTTCGATCGCAACGGCCGCGGTTTCGCAAAAGAGATGGAAGTTCATCCGGACGGCACGGTCCGCTTGCAGAGCGTGCGCTATACCAGCTGTCCGGTCGGCAATCGCGACTGGATGATACAGGCCAAATCGATCAAGCTGGATACCGACGCCGAGCAAGGATTCGCGCACCAGGTGGTCATGCGCTTCAAGGACGTGCCGATTTTCTACACCCCCTACATCGCCTTTCCTCTGGGCGATGCACGCCAGAGCGGACTCTTGTTCCCGAGCTTCGGGCATTCCGGCAGCAACGGCTATCAGCTGGAGGTCCCCTATTACTTCAATTTGGCGCCGAATTACGACATGACGCTCACCCCGGGTGTTTTGTCCCGGCGCGGTGTGCAGCTCGGCGGCGAATTTAGGTTCTTGACGGCGGATTCTCACGGCCAGATCGAGGAGAACTTCCTGCCGGACGATGCCATCGTGCACAGCGACCGCGCCTTCGTGCACATCACGGATGTCACCAATATCGGTCCGGGGCTGCGCTTCGATACCGACATCGCGAGCGTCAGCGACAGTAACTACTTCAGCGATTTCGCGGTCGGCTCCGAACAGACCAGCGTCACGTTCCTCGAGCGGCGTGCGGAACTGCTGTACTACGACGACATCTGGCGGATCCGGGCACAGGCGCAAAACTTCCAGACGATCGACACGTCGATCGATGCCGGAGACCGGCCTTATTCACGCGTGCCCCGCGTCGAGGCTTATGGCCTTTTTCCGCTCGTCGGTCAGCTCGAGTTGGCCCTATCGAGCGAGGTCACTAATTTTCTGCGCGAAGTCGGTCCCACCGGAGTACGTGCCGACCTCTCGCCGGAGCTGCGCTGGTCTGCCCGCGAGGCGGGGTATTTTTTTGAGCCGGCGGTCGGTTATCACTTTACCCAGTACGACCTGCAAAATCCGGCCGTCGGCGACCCGAGCACTCCCACGCGCACGCTCCCTTATGCAAGCCTCGACACCGGCCTGATCTTCGAGCGCGATTCGGGCTCGCAGGGACAGCGCACGGAAACGCTGGAACCACGCCTCATGTACAGCTACGTTCCCTATCGCAATCAAAACGAGCTGCCGATATTTGACACCGGGTTGCCCGATCTGAATCTCGTCGAATTGTTCCGCACCAATCGGTATGTGGGCGATGATCGCATCGGCGATGCCAATCAGCTCGCCATGGGCCTGACCACGCGCCTGTTCAGCGAGGCCACGGGCGCGCAATACCTGACTGCGACGCTCGGCCAGATCCGCTATTTCTCGCTCCCCAGGGTGTTCCTGCCCGATGAAATCACCCAGACGCTGCCCGGGCAGACGCTGTTGACCATCCCGGGCCAGCCGAGCCAGGTCATCTTGCCGGGACAGAATCTGCCGACCCTTCCCGGACAAACCCTCGCCACGGCACCGGGCCAGACCTCCCAAGCCTACCGGGCGTCGGATGTGATCGGCGAGGTTTCCGTGACCGCTTATAAGAACTGGAGCGTAAACCTGGATTACCAGTGGAATCCGTATACCTCGCAGACCGATAAATCCGAGGTTTTGGTCCAGTACCACCCCGATTCCAACAAGGTGGTGAACATCGGCTATCGCTTCCAGGAAGACATCCTGAAGCAATACGACGTGTCCTTCGCCTGGCCCATCGCCGGCCACTGGAACACGGTCGGCCGCTATGTCTATTCCCTCCAGGACCGCCAGGTGATCGAGCAGTTGGCCGGTTTCGAGTATAAGAGTTGCTGCTGGCGCATCCAGGTGTTGCAACGGCGCTACTTGACCAATCGGACCGGGGGACTGGATACCTCGATTGCATTACAATTGGAACTGACGGGCTTGAGTTCGGTCGGAAAGCGGTCTGACGCGTTCCTGCAAAAGGAAATCAGCGGCTACTCGATGCGCGACCCCGACGCTGACAACCCCTAGCGGCGACCTTTTGGACCCCTTCGGGTGCCCCATACGGAGATTTATGCGATACCTATTGGCGACATGCGGACTTCTGATTGCGGCATTCCTGGCCGCGCCCAAGGCCGAAGCGCAAACGCGCGACATCGGCGTACACGGCGAATTGCTGGACCGCATCGCGGCCATCGTGAACGACGGCCTCGTCTTGAAGAGTGAGCTCGACGAGCAGATGCAAGCGGTCACCAAGCGCCTCCAGGAACAGAAGGTCGAGCTCCCCCCCGAAAGCGTGCTCAAGCAGCAGGTGCTCGAGCGTCTGATCCTCCAGGAGATCCAGACTCAGCGGGCCAAGCACGTGGGCCTGACCATTTCCGATGAACAGCTGAACGGCGCCCTTCAGGAAATTGCCCAGCGCAACAAGATCCCGTTCGATCAGTTACCGACCGCGCTCGCCGCGCAGGGCGTGGACTACAAGCTGTATCGCGAGAGCATGCGCAAGGAGCTCACCTTGAGCACGCTGCGGCAGCGCGACGTGATCGCCCACATCAATGTGTCGCCGCACGAGCTCGAACAATTCCTGGCGCGCCAGGAATCCCAGGCCGCGAACGATGAGTTCAACGTATCGCACATACTGTTGTCGCTGCCCCAGGCCGCCACCCCGCAGCAGCTCGATGAAATCACCAAGAAGGCCGGTGAAATCGCCGCCCGTGCCGCCAAAGGCGAGGACTTCGGCCAGCTCGCGATCGCGAACTCGAACAGCCAGACGGCGCTCGACGGCGGCCAGCTCGGCTGGCGCAAGGGCACTCAACTGCCGCAATTCATCCTCGAGCTCGTCACCAAGATGAAGCCGGGCGAGGTCAGCGCGCCGGTGCGCACGCCGAGCGGCTTTCACATCGTGAAGCTCAACGAGCGTCGCAGCGGACAGGCCCAGGTCATCGTGAATCAGATCCACGTCCGGCACATCCTGTTGAAGCCCAACGAGCTCGACGACGACGCGACGGTCCGCGAGAAGCTCGCAAAGCTCCGCCAGCGTATCTTGAACGGCGAGGATTTCGCCGGCATCGCCTCGGCGACCTCCGAGGATCCGGGTTCTGCGCCGGACGGCGGAGACTTGGGCTGGACGGGGCCCGGCACTTTCGTGCCTGAATTCGACAAGGCGATCGCGGATCTCAAGGCGAACGAAATCACCCAGCCCTTCAAGACGCGGTACGGCTGGCATATCGTGCAGATGCTGGGCACTCGTACTTACGACAGCACCGACGATGTGCGCCGGCAGAAGGCCTTCGCCGCCATCCGCGAGAGCAAGGCGGACGAGGAGACCGAGCTTTGGCTGCGCCGGCTTCGCGACGAAGCCTTCGTTGAAGTCAAGATGTAGGCGCCTCTGTACCTACCCCGCATCGTCGTGACATCGGGGGAGCCGGCAGGCATCGGACCCGATGCCTGCGTGATTCTGGCTCAAAGCGATTGGCAGGCGGATCTGGTCGTGGCGGGTGATGAATATCTGCTGTCGTCCACGGCGGCAGCGCTCGGCGTGCCCCTTCGCCTCGAGTCCTACGACGCCTCCCGAGCCGCCGCGCCGCATCGCGCGGGCGTGCTCAAAGTGTTGCACATTCCGGCCGCGCACGCGGTCAGCGCGGGGCGGCTCGATCCGGGCAATGCGGCGTATGTCATCCAGATGCTCGCGCGCGCCTGCGATGGCTGCATGAACGGAGAATTCGCCGCCATGGTGACGGCTCCGGTTCAGAAGAGCACGTTATTGGATGCGGGCTTTGCATTTACGGGGCATACCGAGTACCTCGCCGAGCGCACCCGCGCGGCATTGCCGGTGATGATGCTCCAGAGCGCAACGCCCCGCGGTACGCTCCGCGTGGCGCTCGTGACGACCCACCTGCCGCTCGCCCAAGTGCCCAAGGCCATTACGCCGGAACGATTGCGCGCGACCTTGAGGATCGTCGCGACCGATCTCGAACGGCACTTCGGGTTGAACTCGCCCCGTATCGGCGTCCTCGGCTTGAATCCGCACGCGGGCGAGTCCGGACACCTGGGGCGCGAAGAGATCGAGGTGATCGCACCGGTGATCGAGGAGCTCTGCCGGGAAGGACTCGATGTTCGCGGGCCGATTCCCGCCGACACCGCCTTCGCACCGCATTTCTTGAGCACGGTGGACGTGATCGTCGCCATGTATCACGACCAGGGACTGCCCGTGATCAAGCACGACGGATTCGGCAATGCGGTCAACGTGACGCTCGGACTGCCCATACTGCGCACCAGTGTCGATCACGGCACCGCGCTCTCCCTGGCCCGGACGGGCAAAGCCGACGTGGGGAGCTTGCGCGCTGCATTGTCGCTGGCCGTGGACTTGGCGGGCATGGGCCATGGTGGTTCGTAAGCGCTTCGGCCAGCATTTTCTGCACGACCCAGCGGTGATTCGCCGCATCATCGATTCGATGAATCCCGTCGCCGGCGAGCGGATCGTCGAGATCGGGCCCGGCCGCGGTGCGCTAACCTGGGGGCTCTTGGAGCGCGCGAAGGCCTTGGACGTGATCGAGATCGACCGCGACCTCGCCCGGGAGTTGAGGGCCGATCCGCGGGGCCACGGACGCATTCGAGTCCATGCCGAGGACGTGCTCGAGACCGATTTTGAGAAATTGCGCGGCAGCGGGCCGCCCCTCCGGGTGGTTGGGAATTTGCCCTACAACATCTCCACGCCCGTGCTCTTTAGACTTCTCCACCAGCGCTCCGCCATCGCCGACATGTACTTCATGCTCCAGAAGGAGGTGGTGGATCGCATGACCGCCGCCTCCGGAGGCAAGCAGTACGGACGGCTGACGGTGATGCTCGGCGTCTATGCGACCGTCGAGCGCATGTTCGACGTGGGGCCCGGGGCGTTCCAGCCGCCGCCCAGGGTTTGGTCTGCGGTGGTGCGCTTGCGTCCCACTGCGGAACCGCGGTTCGCCATCGGCAACGATGGCGCGCTCAAGAGCCTCGTGACCGCCGCCTTCTCTCATCGCCGCAAGACCCTGCGCAACGGCTTGAAGAGCTTTCTTCGCGAGACAGATTTCGAATCCTGCGGCATCGATCCGGAGCGCCGGCCTGAAACGCTCGAGCCCGCGGAGTTCGGACGACTCGCGGCGCGCTACTGTCAAAACGACGGCGCCGCCTGATACAAAACGGTCGGATCGGCGTGCACTCCGTTATACTGGTATTCGGATGGCCGACTATCGAAAAGTGCTGGTGTTGTTGGATCTGTCCGAGGGCAGCGAGAAAGTGTTTAACGCCGGCCGCGACATGGCCCGGCATTCCGATGCCTCGCTGGTCGCGCTCCACGTCGTGGACTACGCGCCCGTCGAGCCCATGGGCGAAACCTTGATGCCTTCCATGGCGATCGAGCAGGATCTGGTCGACCGCTCCCGTGCGCGGATCGACGAGCTCATCCTGAGCTCCAACGCCGCGAACGCACGCGGGCGGGTCGAGATGGGCAATACCAAGGCTGAGATTTTGCGCGTGGCCGAGGAAGAGCGCGCTGACCTGATCGTGCTGGGTAGCCGCGAGCGGCACGGGCTTGCCATTCTGGTGAACTTCACCGAGGACACCGTGCTGCACGCGGCGCATTGCGACGTGCTCGCGGTGCGCTTGAGCTGATTCGACGCGAGCCATGACCCCCGAACCCGGCAAACATCGCATCAGCGTCGAAGTCGAGACCGCCTACATCGAGGAGCAATCCGACCCGCGCGACAAGCGCTTCGTATTCTCCTACACCATCACCATACGCAACGAAGGCGAAGTGCCGGCGCGTCTATTGACCCGCCACTGGATCATCACCGATGCGAACGGCAACGTGAAGGAGACCCGCGGCGACGGCGTCGTGGGCGAGCAGCCTTACTTGAAACCCGGTCAGGGATTTCGATATTCGAGCGGCGCCGTCATCGAGACTCCGGTCGGCACCATGCAAGGGAGCTATCAAATGGTCGCCGACAACGGACATCAATTCGATGCCCTCATCGCGCCCTTCCGTCTGGCGATCCCCGGGGTGCTGCATTAGCCCCGCCCGGGGCCGGTGATTCTCCGATGGCGCTCTACGCAATCGGCGACGTGCAGGGTTGCGACGCCGAGCTCGGCCAACTGCTCGACGTACTGCGTTTCTCGCCGGATAAAGACCGGCTCTGGTTCGTCGGCGACCTGGTGAATCGGGGCCCGGCCTCGCTCGAGGTGCTCCGGCGCGTCCGGGCGCTGGGCGATGCAGCTTCGGTCACCTTGGGCAATCACGACTTGCATCTCCTCGCCTTGGCTCACGGTTACGGCCGGCTGAAGCGCGATGACACCCTGTCGGAGGTGCTCCGTGCCCCGGATCGCGACGACCTGATCGAGTGGCTCGCGCACCGCCCTCTCTGCGTGGAGGACCGCATACTCAATCTCTGTCTGCTGCACGCCGGATTGTCGCCCCAATGGGATATGCCGACCGCCCGCCGCTGCGCGCGGGAGTTCGAGGAGTCGCTGCGCCACACTCCGACCGAGCTTTTCGAACAGATGTACGGCGATGATCCGGATCTCTGGGACGAGGCTCTCGAGGGCGCGGAGCGCCTGCGGTACATCGTGAATTGCTTCACCCGCTTGCGCTACGTCGATGGAGAAGGCCGGTTGGAGCTCCATGCGAAGGGGTCCCCGAAGGGACCCCCGAAGGCCTCATCCCGGAAAGCCCAGCGCGGATCGCTGATCCCCTGGTACGAGGCGGCGCACGCAAAGTGGCGGGGGACTCGATTGGTCTTCGGACATTGGTCGACGCTCGGCTTTTTCCGCAACGCGGAGGTGACCGCACTCGACACCGGTTGCGTCTGGGGCGGGAGCTTGACGGCCCTTCGGCTGGACGTACCCGACGCCGCGCCCGTGCAAGTGCCGTGCAGCTCGTCCGGCCTCGCTCCGGGAGAGTGAGTCAGCGGCTATAATGGCGGCATGAACATCCTGCCGCCCTTCAATCTGCGCGCGTGGATCGACCAGAATCGAGATTTGCTCAAGCCGCCGGTAGGCAACAAGCTCTTGTTCGAGGACGGCGAGTTCATCGTGATGGCCGTCGGCGGTCCGAACTCGCGCAAAGACTTTCACCACGATCCGGGGCCGGAATTGTTTTTCCAGATCGAGGGCGACATCGTGCTTAAGACCATCCAATCGGGCCAGATGAGCGACGTGGCGATCCGGGCCGGAGAGATGTTTCTGCTCCCCTCTGAGATTCCGCACTCGCCGCAGCGTCCCGCGGGCAGCGTCGGCATCGTGGTGGAACGACGGCGCGGGGCGGGCGAGCTCGACGGCTTTTCGTGGTATTGCGAGAACTGCGGCCATTGCCTGTATCTGGAGCGGGTGGCGGTCCGGAATATCGAGACGCAGCTGCCCGGGATATTCGCGCGCTTCTTCTCGAGCACCGAACTCCGCACCTGCAAGGTGTGCGGCACCGTTCTTCCGGCGCCCTCCGGACCGGGTCCATCCTGAACACCGGCGAAGATCTCACCGCGGCGGGTGCGGCGGCATTGGATGCGCGCGACGCGTTGAAGTCTCTGGCTGCCGAATTTCATCATCCCTGCGACGGCTCGGGAAAGAGGCTCACCTATCTCTGCGGCCACTCGCTCGGCCTGCAGCATGAGTCCACGAAAGGCTACATCGAGCAGGAGCTCGCCGATTGGCGTCGCCTGGCGGTTTTCGGGCATCACGCCGCCGCCCGTCCGTGGATCCCCTATCACGAGCGCGCGGCCGCAGGCCTCGCATCCCTGGCCGGGGCCGCCGCGACCGAGGTGGTTGCGATGAACTCGCTCACCGTCAACCTGCACTTGATGATGGTGAGCTTTTTCAGGCCCGCCGGGGAACGGAACCGGATCTTGATCGAGAAATCCGCCTTCCCCTCGGATCGATATGCCGTCGTATCGCAACTCGAATTCCATGGGCTGAACGCCCGCGAGCATTTGATCGAGATCGCGCCTCGCCAGGGCGAGCTGACGCTCCGAACCGGGGATATCGCCGAGCGGATCGAGCGCGAGGGCGGTCGCCTGGCCCTCGTGCTCCTGCCGGGCGTGCAATATCTCTCCGGGCAGCTTCTCGAGCTCGCGCCGCTCGCCGCGGCGGCCCGGGCCACGGGCGCCGCCGTCGGCCTCGACCTCGCCCACGCCATCGGAAATGTGCCGCTGGCTTTGCACGATTGGAACGCCGATTTCGCCGTGTGGTGCTGCTACAAATATCTGAACGCGGGTCCTGGCGCGGTCGGCGGTTGTTTCGTGCACGAACGGCATGCGAATCGGTCCGATCTGCCGCGCTTCGCGGGCTGGTGGGGACATGACAAGGCCGCTCGCTTCCAAATGGAGCCGAACTTCCATCCTATTCCGGGCGCGGAGGGCTGGCAGATCAGCAACCCGCCGGTGCTGTCTTCGGCTCCCCTCCTAGCCTCGCTCGCGGTCTTCGAAAAGGCCGGCATCGGCCGGTTGCGCGAGAAATCACTGGCCTTGACGGCTTATATGCGGCGACTGATCGAGGCGCGGCTGCCCGGCGCCGTCGATATCGTGACGCCGCGGGAGGCCGCCGGGCATGGAAATCAACTGAGCCTGCGGCTGTTGCTCCCCTGGGACGAGGCCAAACGCTGCTACGAGCGCCTGACGGACGAAGGGGTGGTCGGCGACTGGCGCGAGCCCGATACGTTGCGCGTGTCGGCCGCGCCGCTCTACAACTCGTTTCAGGACATGCTCACCGCCGTCGAGGCTCTGACGCGCGCGGTGCGCCGATGAGTCCGCCCGACGGTGCGGTCAGCATCGTCGGCGCCGGGCCGACGGGAGCGCTGCTTGCCATTCTTCTCCAGCGGCGCTCGCTGCAGGTGACGCTGTACGATAGTCGGCCGGATCCGCGCTCGAGCGCCGGCGAGTCGGGGCGGTCCATCAACCTTGCGCTCGCGGACCGGGGCATTCACGCGCTGGAGACCGCGGGCTTGCTCGACGGCATCGCAGGCATGCTGATCCCGATGCGCGGGAGATTCGTGCACCAACCGGACGCCTCCGCGGCCCTTCAGAGCTATGGGCAGCGCCCCGGCGAGATGATCTATTCGATATCGCGGCAGCGACTGAATGCCGCGCTGGTCGATGCGGCGTTACGGTTGCCGGGAGTCGAAGCGAAATTCGAGCATCGGATGGTGGATGCGGATTTTGGCAGCAAGGTCGCCCGATTCGAGGACCTACGCACGGGCCGGGAAATCCGCGTTCCGATGCGCCCCCTTCTCGCGGCGGACGGCGCAGGCTCCCTGACGCGGCGGCGGATGGCGGCTGCCGGGCTGATCGAGGCGCGCGAGGACGATCTCGAGCATGGCTACAAGGAGTTGACCATTCCGGCGGGTCCGCAGGGCGCGTATCGAATGGAGCGTGAGGCTCTGCATATCTGGCCCCGGGGCGGCTACATGCTGATCGCGCTGCCCAACGACGACGGCAGCTTCACCGCGACGCTGTTCCTGCCCACACGCGGACCGCTGAGCTTCTTCAGCCTGAACACCCCAGAGGTCGTGGACCGATTTCTCTCGACGAGCTTTCCGGACGTGCGTCCGCTCATGCCGGATTGCGTGGCCGAATTCGAGCGTCACCCCACGGGATTTTTGGGCACGGTATATGCCGGCACATGGCACGCAGGCGGCGCTGCCGCACTCATCGGCGACGCGGCACATGCCATCGTTCCCTTCCATGGCCAGGGGATGAACTGCTGCTTCGAGGATTGCGTGGAGTTCGACGGTTGCGTGGGCCGTCTCGGATCCTGGGAATCCGTCTTCGAGGACTTCTATGCGCGCCGCAAGCCGAACACTGACGCGATCGCGCAAATGGCGCTGGAGAATTATCTCGAGATGAGGGAGCGCGTGGCGGATCCCCGATTCTTGATGCAGCGATCGCTGGCACTCGAGCTTGAACGGCGTTTCCCGGACCGATTCATCCCGCGCTATTCGATGGTCATGTTCCATCACGAGATTCCCTATCTGGCGGCGGCCGAGCGCGGCGCCGTTCAATCGCGGCTGCTCGAAGAGCTGTGCGCGCACGCCTCCACGGACGGCGACATCGATTATGTGCGCGCTGAACGGGAAATCGAGGCTCAACTCGCGCCGTTGGTGGATCGTTCCAGCGTCAAGAACGTGTAGGCGATCGAATTTTTCTCGTCGGCCGCGTGCAGCTCGCGGTAAGTCTCCCGCCACTCGGTGCCGCGCCACGCATCGAAGAACGCATCGCCGTCCTCGATTCGCGTATGCACCAGCGTCAAATGAATCTTGGCGACGAAGGACAGGCATTCCTTGTAGATCTGTGCCCCGCCAATCACCATGAGACCCGCATCCCCTCGCGCCTCCCGCCGCGCGGCTTCGAGGGTTGATACGACGACGCAATCCGCGGGAGCGAAGGTTTCGGAACGGCTCAGGACGATGTTCGCCCTGCCCGGCAGCGCCTTGCCGATCGACTCGTAGGTTTTGCGCCCCATGAGGATCGGATGGCCCATGGTCACGGCCTTGAAGCGCTTGAGGTCCGCCGGCAATCGCCATGGGAGCTGATTGCGCCGGCCGATGACGTCGTTTTCCGAGACTGCGACCACGATTTCCATGGCCGTCATGCTATGCGATTTCGATCCTCAACACCCCAGCGTCTCGCGTAACGAGCCCAGCCGGTATTCCGTATGCTTCAAGGTGGCCGTCAGCTCCTTGGGTCCGAGGCCAAGACGCGCGAAAGCGGTCACACCCCCGCATCGCGTGAGGTCGCAGTTGCAATCCAGCAGCGATTCGGCGAGCACGACGCTCGCGATCACGACGTCCGTGATGTCCGCGGCCCGCTTGGATGTGCGCTCCAACTCGTTCTGTCTGCCGATGGCCTCGCACACCACCGGTTCGAATCTCCATTTCTCCAGCACGACGCGCCCCATGACGGGATGGCGGTCCGTCAGCAGCTCGGCCGGAATGCGCGAGTAATCGAACCCGTCCAACGGATCCGCGGCGCGCACCATGATGTAGAAATGCCCGATGCCGTGGAGCAAGCCCGTCAGAAACACCTTGTCAGGCGGAACTTTCAACTGATTGGCCAGCACCTGGCAGATCGAGGCCACGGCGATGCTCTTCTCCCAGAGAGTCGAGAGCGACTTCGCGACCGGCCGGAGCGAGGTCTCCGCCTTCATTTGCTGGATCGCAAACACCATGGTCACCGATTGCACCAAGTGATGTCCCAGGCGGGTCACGGCTTGGCGCAAGTTCGTCAGCGGTTTGCCGGATGGATTGAATACGGCAGAGTTGGCCGTTTGAATCAGTCGCGCCGCCAGCCGCGGCTCCGTGCCCGCGATCCGCACGAGATCGTCCTGAGTGCTTCGGGGATCGGCGATCGCGGCGCGCACGCGCGGCACGATGTCCGGAAAGCAGGGCAAATTCAGGGGTCCTTTGGAAAGGTCGTCCGCGATGCGGTCGAGGAACTCGAGCGCCGGGGCCTGCGCCTGCGGTCTGGGATCGTATGCTGCAAGAGCCATCCGCCCTTCATCGGCCAATCCCCAAAAAGCTTGAGATCCTAACGTTATGTCAGACGGATTCCCTCAACCCCGTACGAGGCGAGGTCGCTCATTGTGGCCACCGTCCGCGACAACTCCGCCGCGGGCTCGGCCGGGCCGAGCCGCGTGAATACCTCGGACAGCTCGCGGTAATACCAAAGCGTTCCATCCTTCCCGCCCTTGAACCGCTCGAACGAGGCGGCGCCAAAGACACGCAGGTCCATGACGATGGACCGCGCGTTGTGAAGCTTGTCCGCGCAGGACACCAGCCGCACCGATGCGGAAGCGGACTGGACATGCCGGATATAGGCTTCCTTGCGCGCTCTCCACGGCGGTTTCGGCTCCGTTTCCGTATCGGTGCATCCTTCCACGATGTCGAGCACGGGCGCACCGAACTCAGACTCGATAAACGCCTTCAGCGCCCGCACGCCGTCCGGATAATGCGTTCCCTGGTCCTCGATCGAATCGTGCAACAAGGCCGCGATGGCCTCATCCCGGTTGCCGCCGAACTCGAGCACCAAGCCGGCCACCGAGATCAGGTGAGCGATATACGGGATTTCCGTTTGCTTGCGGGTCTGGGCGGCGTGCAGTCTCGTGGCGAATGTCAGCGCCCGCTCGAAGTCCCGGTGAAACTCCACGCGCTCCCGCTCATTCATCGCCGTTCGCCGCTAGCACGCGCGGCACTCGCTCAAGATCCAGCGAGTGAGCTCCTGCAAGTCTTCGCGCTCGCCGTCTTGCGGCCGATGCAAGAGGACATAGCTTTCGTTGGTGGTCAGCTCTTCCGAGAACAGCTTCACCAGTCCGCCGCCGGCGAACCGATCCGCGCTCAGACGCGAAGGAACGAGCGCGACACCCAGGCCCTGCTCCGCCGCCAGCACGAGGGCAGTCATGGTGTTGAGACGCACGAGGCGGTTGGGCTTGATGGGCGCGATCTTGAGTCCCGCTGCCCAACGCTCCCAGGCATCGCGCCGTTCCTCGTGGAGCAGCAAATTCTTGCCGTTCAAATCGGCGTACGTCTCGATCGGGTGCTCGAGGAGAAAGTTGGGCGAGCAGGCCGCGATGAAACTCTGCGCAAACAGCTCGTGCACCGTGAATCCCTCCCACGGGCCCGCGCCGAGCGCGATGGAGAGGTCCGCCTCCGGCGGGTGCGTCTTGGGGGTATTGGCGGTCGTTTCGATGCGAATGTCGGTCTCCTCGCGCGCCTGGGTGAAGGACGCCAGCCGCGGCAGCAACAAGGCATTCGCGAAGAACGCCGGCACGTTCAGCCGGATGATGCTGCGGCCATACCTCACCCGCAGCTGTTCGGTTACCGACTCGAGCTTCGAGAAGACGTCGCTGACGTGATCGAGGTAATGCGCGCCGGCATCGGTGAGTGTCAGGGTCCGTGCGCCGCGCTCGAACAACGCAACGCCCAACTGCTCCTCGAGCGCCTTGATCTGATGGCTGACGGCAGATGGCGTCAGGAACAGCTCCTCCGCAGCCGCCTTGAAGCTCTTGAGCTTTGCGGCGACCTGAAAGGTCTTCAGGAATTTGAGCGACGGCAATCGCATGCGTGATCTTCGTTCAGGAGTGGGGTTGTGCGACGCGCGCATTATCCCTGGCGCGGTCGCGTGATGCGTATTGTACACGACTGGGATGCAGCAACATTCGTGCCAGCGCGTATCGCCCCGCCATGCGCCGGTCCTGGCGGCTGAGATGCCACGTTCGCGAGCGCTCGAGGCAGAATGCCGCACGCTATTAGCGCAGTGCGTGCGCCTCCCGCCCCAGAAACCAGCCCGTGATGCTCAGCCGCTCGCGGGACGTCCTCAACACCTCATGCTCCCGCCCCTCGGTCAGGAAA
>Ga0182015_10003402_pt1 | contig 17910 bp, 15 predicted proteins | sample 712P3MmetaG_FD_120478 | JGI IMG/M metagenome (GOLD analysis project Ga0182015, IMG submission 120478) | Permafrost microbial communities from Stordalen Mire, Sweden - 712P3M metaG | ecosystem: Environmental > Terrestrial > Soil > Wetlands > Permafrost | place: Sweden: Stordalen | collected...
CCGACTACGAAACATTCTCGAGTCTAACCTTCCGGTCTACGACCGTCATTCACAATATCCCACGCAAGGGGACCCGCAACGTGCCTAAAGTGGGCAGGACTCCCGAGTGTATAAGATGGAGCGGTTTTCAGCCTACGAATGAGTACCGGGAGGGAGCACGTGCTGCATAGTTTTGGCGCAGGCACCGACGGAATGAACCCCCGGGAAGTGTGGTAAACTTCAATGGGATGCTCTACGGTACAACCCCGCTTGGCGGCAGCGGCGCTCATGGCGGCTGCGACTACGATAATCCTTGCGGAACGGTCTTCGCGGTTAAGCCGTAGCGTGACCTATGGTTCAGGAGATGGGGGAGATGACGATTTCAGGTTTTAGACGCTACGTTCTAAGCAGATGCGCCGTTGCGGCGATGCTGGCAGGCTGTAGCGGATCGCAGCCGCCGATCGGTGCGCCAGGCGCGATGCCGCAAACCTCCACGCTCGCAACGCAGGCCGCGCGTGGCGGGTCGTGGATGCTGCCCGAAGCAAAGAGCGAGGACCTGCTTTACGTCGCCACTGGTGACAACGTTTATGTCCTCTCCTACCCGCACGGCAAGCTGATCGGTAGTCTCGGTATTGTGGGCAACAACCTTTGCTCCGACAAACAGGGCGACGTTTTCGTCCCGACCGGCGCCTATGAGGTCGTGGAATATGCGCACGGCGGAACCAGCCCAATCCAGACACTCAACGCGGGGGATATACCACTCGGCTGCGCCGTCGATCCGACGAGCGGCAACCTCGCCGTAACTAATGAGGCTTCGGGTGCCGGCGAAGTGGCTATCTTCCCGAATGCTAAAGCACCCTCGACATGGTATCGCGATACAGAAATCTACACTTACGGACTGTGCGGCTACGACGATAAAGGTAATCTATTCGTAGATGGTAGCGGCAGTGGAAATTTCCTTGCGGAACTTCCGAATGGGAAAAGTACCTTTAGGAACTACTCTCTTAACAACAGTTTCGACGTTTATGGTAGCGTTCAGTGGGACGGCAAACGCATAACGCTTTCCAATCCCACGACGCAGCAAATCTACCGTCTCAGGTTTGGCAAATTGTCTTTAACTGTCGTCGGAACAACGCAGATCGATGGCTGGCAGAATAACTATTCTGGACATTGGCCTTACGTTCAAACGTGGCTGCAGGGGGCTGAGTTCATCGCGCAATCGAGCAGCCTCGCGAAGCTCGGGGTGTGGCTCTATCCCAAAGGTGGAAATGCGAACGAGGTAATCGGCCCATTTAAGAGCGGTAGCGTAAGCATATACGGCGTCACCGTAAGCCTCGCACGCAAGTAGCCCACCTATAAGTCGGCGCACTCCTGAGAACGTTGCCGGCTGCCGACGAGAATCAACACGACCGAAACGATCACGGCGGCCCCTCCGGCAAGCACGTTCCAAGTTAGCGGTTCGCGCAGCACCGCCGCACCCAGCAGGACCGCGACAATGGGGTTGACGTAGCCGTAGGTCGCCACCGTCGCCGTGGGCAGCGTGCGAACGGCGTAGGCGAACGCGCTGTAGCCCAGCATCGCGCCTCCGGTGATGAGCCAGAGAAGGCCCCACAGCGACGCCGGCTCGACCGACTGCGCGCGAAAGTGCGCGGTCTCTCCGATTGCCACCGCAATGACCGAACAAAGTAGGCCACCGCACATCATTTCCAGGGAAGCGGTGAGCGGGCCGTACGCTCGTCCGCGAACGTAAACGGATCCTGCAGCCCAAGACAATGCCGCGATCAGTATGATCCCGGCGAAGATCGGATCGGCATGGCCGGCACCTTTTCCGACGAGCGTCGCGATGCCGGCGGTTCCCAAAGCGATGCCCGCAATCGCCGCTGCGTGCGGCGCTCGTCGCCTCCGAAGGGAGTCGAGCAGCACCATGAAGATCGGCGTGCTCGCCAGCAGCAACGCGGAGGTACCCGATTCAACCCGCGTCTCTGCCAGGCAGAGCAAACCGTTGCCGACGACCAGCAACAACACCGCTACGACCGCGATCTGCAGCAGCTCCCGGCGACCAGGGAGCGCCGGTTTGGTCTTCGCGGTCAGCCACTGCAGCGCGAAGAGCAGAACGCCGGCCACGATGTAGCGGAATCCGGTCATCAGGTATGGCGGTATGGTCGCGACGGCGACGCGAATTCCTAAGTACGTCGACCCCCACACGAGGTAGACGACGATCAGCGCGGCCCAGGGCACTATTGTGCGGCGGTCAGCAACGCGCGCGGGGTCAACGTTACCGTTCTGGTCGCTCCGGCGTGGCCGATCGTCAGCGTAAAGGGACGAAGGCCGGTAACGAACGGGGCGATGTCGCCCAATCCGAACCCCTTGGCGACGACCTTGCCCGCGAACGCGAGAATACGATCGCCGGCCACAATGCCCGCCTCGGACGCCGGGCTGCTCGCGACGACCTCACGCACCTCAAATGCTTGCCGTCCGGATTGATCGAGGCTCAACCCGCTGTGGTCGCTGGTGAGTGGCGCCGTTGCGAGGCGATTGGGAATAAACGTCACCGTCTGCGCGCCGAAGTCGAAGACGAGCGTGAAGCGCGAGAGGATGCCGGCACCCAGGTTTCCGGCAACGCCGCGGGTCGCAAAGAATCCGGCGTTCACCTGCGGAATTCCAACCGGAACGTTGGCAAAGGTAACGCCCGCAAGCTCGAACGACTTTGCCGCGGCCGCAACGATCGGAAAGCCGCCGCCTACCCCGCCCGGCGAACTATAGGCGAGACCTCCTTTAGGAAACAGGTGATGCTCGGCGACGAACGGCGCGTTCAGCACGAGGCCGCCGCTGTTTCCGGTATCGAGCAAGTAGTAGCCGTCGACGCCGTCGATCGTGGCCAGCACGTACGCGTGACGCGAGTCGGACTTAAATGGTAGGGTCACGCCGCCAGAGGGCGGCGGCGCATCGAAGGGTTCCAGGTCGATCCGGCGATCGGCATACCGCACGATGACGCGGAAGTTCGCGAGGTATTCGTAGCCGATCAATCCTTCCGGCTCCACGCCGGCGCGCGGATGCAATAAGGCGTAACCGAGCGGCGTCACGATGAACGTCTGCGCCGCGAGGCGAGCGCCGCCGAAATCGACGGAGGAGACCGGCGCGAAGGCACTCATCTGCTGCGTCGTTCCCACGCCTCCCGATGCAACTGCGCCCGACGCTTTGAGGCGCAGACGCGATGCTGCGGCGGGCACCAAAAAGTTCGCGCCGCCCGAATCGAATATCAGCGTCGCCCGCTTTCCGTCGAGGGCGACGGGAACGACGATATGACCGATACGCCCCAGCAGATCGCTGCGGAACGGAATCGACACTCGTGCGGCGAGTTCGCCGTGCGAAACGTACGGCGGCCGCGCCAGCGCTCCGGGAGCGAGCGCCATATTGAAGCGCACCGAGGTCAACGTGGTGACGGTTGTCGTTCCGGTAGCGTCGACGTCGACGGAGCGCATGGCGACCGGGATGCCGTCGATCGTTTGAAAGTCGGAGTTCGTCGTGGTATCAACGCCCTGGGCGGTTTGCGCGACCGTTTGGACGAGGCGGTACGTCGCGGCGTCGAAGTACAAATCGACCGGCGATCCCCCCGCCGGCTCGACGTGCAGCACGTACGCGTTGCTTCCACCCACGCTGCCAGCGAAGCCCGACGTCACCGTTTGTCGTTGATCGGGCCGGAAGAACGCGTTGCTGTTCAAGTACGCGTTGGTCACCGCATCGGCGACGAACGACGGCAGGCTTACGATGGAGAGCGCGCCGTTGGAAAACGACCACTCGGTCCCGTCATAGCCTTGCAGTAGTGTCGCCGGTCCGACGACGATCTGGACCTTGGAGTATCCGTTGTGCAGATCCGTCACCGCATCGAACGTTGCCGGCGCACCGCCGTTCTGACTGAAGTTTCCGGTTTCGGTCGACGATACGAAGACGTCAGCGTGAGCGCCGCCCGCGGCGGCGCGTGCCGATGCCAAGATTCGGTCGATCTGCGGCGCGCCGAGCGGATTCGCCGGCTCCGCGGCGCGCGCCGCGACGATCGCCAGGAATGCCAGAGCAACCGAAAAACCGAGTACGCGCATCATGCGCCCAGATTTTACGGGCAAAGGCGACAACCCTATGAAGGGCGTTACGGCACGAGAACCAGCCGGCCCCCATTCGTGAATAAAATGACGAGCAGCATCGATATCAGCGTCAACTCGTAGCTCCATCCAAGCCCGTCGCTACCCCAGAAGCCCGTCTTCCAGACGAACGCCTTCTTCTGAATCGCGCCCAGCATGATGAGGATCAAGCCAAGAGCCGCGAGCTGCTGGAGCACACCCAAAATAATACCGATTCCGCCGGCAAGCTCGGCCACTCCGAGCAAGATCGCAAGACGCTTGGGGATCCCGATGCTCTGGCTGCGCGCGGCGGGGTCTTTGACATCGTTGTAGCCGCTACTTGCGAAGATCGCCCCAGACATCAGCCTGAGAAAGAGCAGGCCGTAATCCGTGAGGTGGGTAAGGTCGAACATCGTTCCTACTTTCTCGCTCGTCTCAAGGCTCGAGCACGACCTTGATGTAGCCGTCCTCGCGAGCGTCGAACTTCGCGAAAGCGTCGGCGGCATCGCGAAGCGGCAGCCTATGCGACACGATAGCGCTCGGCTTGATACGTCCGCCGACGATCGCATCGCGCAAGCGATCGTTATACCGTTTGTCGTGATCCCGCCCCATTCCGATGGTTACGCCTTTCTTGAAGAGCCTGCCCCACGGAACGAGATAGTCCCCGCGCCGAGCGTCCTGCGTGCGCGCGCGTGGGTCGTTGTCGAGAAATACGCCGATGATGCTCAAGCAGCCATTCGGAGCTACCACGCGGGAGAGATCCTCGATGACGGTCGCTGGTTTTTCCACCGCATAGTCGTTTGGATCGCGTGCCTGAAATCCAATGGCATCGATGCCCACGGTCGCGCCGAGGTTCGCCTCTTCCCCTCGCCACGCGCTCCCGGACCGCTCGCGCGCGATCTGTTCGAGTATCCTTTCCACGACGTGGCCTTCGCGCATGTCGATCGGCCGGGCGCCGAGCTCGCCGGCTTTCTCGAGCCGCTCCGAAACGGCATCCACGACGAACACTTCGGCCGCGCCCCGCATGAACGCGCACATCGTCGCGAGAAGTCCGATCGCGCCCGCGCCGTAGATCGCGACGATGTCGCCCTCGCGGATTCCGGCCAATTCCGCCGCGTGAAACGCGGTTGGCAGCGCATCGGCGAGCAAGACGAAGTCATGCTCCCAGCGATCGCCGGCCTCCCCGGGCAGCCGTAAGCAGTTCGCATCGGCGAATGGAACGCGCAGCAGCTCGGTTTGAGCGCCCGTGTAGCCTCCCATATCCGGGTATCCGTAAGCGGCGCCCGCCTTCCCGGGGTTCGTCGTCAAACACTGCGCCGAAAAGCCGTGGACGCAGTTCGGGCAGAAGCCGCAGCAAATATGGGTTGGGACCGTAACGCGATCGCCCACGCGAACGTTGACGACCGCCTCGCCGACACGCTCGACCACGCCGAGTGGTTCGTGGCCGATAACCATCCGTTCGCCGCTGCCGAGCCGTCCTTCGTAGATATGGAGGTCGGTACCGCAAATGGCAGTGGAGGTTATCCGCAGCAGTGCGTCGGTCGTTTCCCGAGGCTCGGGCTCGGAAATTTCTTCGATGCTAATCTGTCGGGGCTTATCGAGCACGACGGCTTGCATTACTTCCTCAAAGCTTCATATTCAGCGAGCGGTTGCGCCGCTGGTGAATCTGGAATCCGCGCCAAGCAGGGGAGCCGGCGCCTGGCGCGCAAACGGCGCCCCAGGCACTTCGCCCTATGGCTGAAATACCGACCGACCGTCTTTCACTCGTCGTCGGCGTGAGCGGCCACCGCGATATCGCGGCGGACGACGAATCGCGTCTGCAAGCGGCGTTCGGGGGCATTCTCGAGCGCCTCGGACGAAGCTGTCCGCACACCCCGCTGCTCGTACTTTCCGGTTTGGCCGCGGGCGCGGATTCCCTCGCCGCCGAGGAAGCGCTGGCGCGCAACATTCCGGTGATGGCATGCCTGCCGATGCCGGTCGATGAGTACGAAAAGGATTTCTCGCCCGCGCAACTCGAGCGTTTCCATGCGCTGCTCGGCGCTTGCGCGCGCGTCGTCGTTACCTCGCCGGTTCGCCAGAACGGCTATGTTGCGACCGGCCTCTTCATCGCGCAATACAGCCATCTGCTCGTCGCGTTTTGGGACGGAATGGCGTCGCGCGGTCCCGGTGGGACCGCCGACGTCGTCGAGATGCGCCTCGCCGGGCGCCGGCGATCCGCGGACATCGAAGACATTCCGTACCTTCCCGACGTAGGCCCGGTCGACATCATCGTCACGCCACGCGTGGACGCCCCTCGGCCGGCTGACCCTTTCGCAGTGAAACGCCGCTATCCGAAGATTTTTGGAAGCGATCCTAGCGTCGCGAAAAAGTTCGAATCGATCCTCGGGCACATCGATGCGTACAACGCGGATCTCGCGGTCGTTCCTGCCTCCCCTGCCGCCCTGCCGGCCGAAGCACTGATGCAGCGCACCGATGCCGTAGCCAACCTGCTTCAAAAGCGAACGAACTTCTTTCAAATGCTACTCTTCGTCATTGCGTTTCTCGCCGCAGCGGTGCAGATCGTTGGCCACGTTCCCCCGTTTGCGAAGGTCGTAGGACTTGGCGTGGCCTATTGGGCATACCGGAAGGCGCGCAAACATGACTACGAAAACCGCTATCAAGATTACCGTGCCGTGGCCGAAGGGCTCCGAGTGCAGGCCGCATGGTACTGCGCGGGCGTCGAGCATCGCCTCGTCGACAACGAGTACTTGCGCATGCAAGAGGGCGAGCTGCAATGGATTCGCATGGCCCTGCGCTTCTTCTACCTCGTATGCTGCGAGGATCGCGCCCATCCCGAGGCATCGTCCGACCATCCGGTCTGCCAAGATTGGGTGCGCTCGCAGTGGAGATATTACTATCGGGCAAGCCGGCACTTAGCGCGGACGCAACGCTGCTTGAACCGGATCGGTCTTGCAGCAATCGTCGTGGGCGCCGTCTGTTTCCTCGTCGCCGCAGTTGCGCTGGGCAACTCGTTTTGGTGCGTATTCGTTTCCCCGCATTGCGATTCGGTGTCCCAGTCAGGCCGCTTCGCCGTATTGCAGAATTTCTTGAGCGTGCCGATCGCGTTGGCGGTGGTGGTGGTAGCAATCTTCGGGCATTATGAAGAAAAGCAGAATCTCTTGGGAAACGCGCGCCGCTACGAGCGCATGTTTGCAGTCTTCGACCGCGCGCGCCGCGACCTGCGCAGGATCGCCCGAGGCAAGCCCGGCGACCCGCGCGAGATTATCTACGAGCTTGGGCACGCAGCGCTCATCGAACACGCCGATTGGCTGATCATGCGCCGAGACCGTCCCATGAAGCTGGTGATGGTATGAGTCATCTCGAGGCGCTCATCGGCGCACCGGGCCCCAAGAAGCTCCTCTCGATCGACGGAGGCGGCATTCGCGGGCTCGTCGCGATCGAGTTCCTGGTTAAGATCGAGGCTCTGCTTCGTGAAGCGTTCGAACGAGACGACCTCGTTCTCGCCGACTACTTCGACTACGTCGCCGGCACCAGCACGGGCGCGATCATTTCGGCATTCGTCGCGATGGGCCACCCGATGGGCGAAATTCGAGACTTTTATCTCGAGGGCGCGAACCTGATGTTCGAGCCCGCGAACCTCTTTCAGCGGCTCGCGCGTAAATCGAGCGGCCCGTTCGCGCTGCTCTGCGGCTTGATCGGCGTGCTCGCCATGAATCCCGCCATCTTCACCCCGAACGCCCTGTCAAAGGCAATCATGGAAGCGTGCGGGGAGGACACGATGTTGGGCAGCGAGCGGCTGCGAACGCTGCTGATGATCGTCATGCGCAACGCCTCGACCGACTCTCCGTGGTGGATCTCGAACAATCCACGAGCTAAATATAATATCGCAATGGCGGCGCCTCAGGGCGCCACGTACTCGAACCTGGACATTCCGCTCTGGAAGCTCATCCGCGCGAGCACCGCGGCGCCGGTATTCTTTCCACCGGAGGAGATCCACATTCCCGGCGTCGCTCGTCCGTTTATTTTCCAGGATGGTGGCGTGTCGGTTCACAACAACCCGGCGTTCCAGCTCTTTTTGATGGCAACGCTTCCCGAGTACCGGCTCGGCTGGCCGGCCGGCGAAGAGAATCTCCTGCTCGTTTCGATAGGCACCGGTCTGTGCGAGAGCGAGGATCTCAACTTGAAGGTCCATCAGATGAAACTCCTCTACAACGTCCAGGCATTGCCGGCCGCACTGATGCGCAGCGCGACGAACGAGCAGGATCTCTTATGCCGCATCTTTGGAAAACTCCGGCCCTGGTGTGACCTTCCGCCGTGGGATTCCGAAATCGGCAACCTCGTCGGCAACGATTCCCCCCTCAAACGAAAGCTCTTTACGTATCTGCGCTACAACGTCGAGTTGTCGGAGCGCGGGCTCGCGCGGCTCGGCCTGTTCGACGCCTCCAAGACACCACCGGGCATCGATGCCAAAGCGCTGCAACCGCTCGACGGCACCCAACACGTTGCCGAACTTCGAGCCGTCGGAGCGGCGGCGGCGGCCGGCGTTACGCCCGAAGATTTTGGAGGATTTCTATTCTCGCGCGGCGGCGAGAAGTTGACGTCTCCGTGAGGCCGCTCGTCTTCGTCGCGATGCCGTTCGGCCGCAAACCCGACGCATCGCGACGGTATGAGGTCGATTTCGACGATATCTATCAGCGCGGCATCCGGCCGGCGATCGAACGCTTCGCCGTGGATTGCGTCCGCGCCGACGAAGAGCGCAGCGGCGGCGTCATTCACCTCCCCATGTACGAACGGCTGCTGCTCGCCGAAATCGCCGTCGTGGACGTGACGCTGTCGAATCCCAACGTCTTCTACGAGCTGGGGATTAGGCACGCGACGCGGCCCCGGTCCACCATCATTCTCGCGGGAAGCGACGCCGGGCTGCCCTTCGACATCGCAATGATTCGCGCGATTCGGTACCGGCTCGATCGAGGAAAGCTCGAGGACGATGCGGCGACGGAGCTTCAGAACGTGCTGGCAAGCAGATTGGCGGACATCCTTGCGGCCACCGAAGAGCTCTCCGACAGCCCGCTCTTCCAAATGATCCCGACGCTCCAAGCGCAGGCCTTGCCGCACGACGTCACCGACACGTTTCGCGACCGGGCACGTGAGTGGGACCGCATCCGACAACGCATCGACGCTGCGCGGTCGCTCGAGAAAGGAGCGGCCTCGGCGCAGCTGCACGCCATCGCGGGCGAGCTCGGCGAGCTCACGCAAAGCAATGCGGAGCTCTTACTCGACGTCTTTCTCGCCTACCGCGACGTCGAGGACTTCGATGCCATGATCGAGTTCGCGCAGAGCGCGCCGTCGTGGCTGCTCTCGTCGGTACAGATGCTGTCCGAACAGCACGCCTTTGCCTTGAACCGCCGGTATGAAAAACTGAAGAACCCCGCCGACCGCAAACGCGCCGAAGACATTCTGAAGGCAATTATCGCGGCGAAGGGGGCGTCACCCGAGACCTCGTCGCTCCTGGGTCGAATCTACAAGAGCCAGTATAAAGACGCGCTCGCCGCCGGCGAGCGCATCCGTGCAAACGGCTTCTTGAACCAGGCCATCGAGCAGTATCGCGCCGGTTTCGTAGCCGACCCGCGCGATTACTACCCGGGCGTGAATCTCGTTACACTGCTTGCGGCAAAGGCAACCCCGGAAGCGCTCGACGAGTGGAGACGGACCGTGCCGTTGGTATCCTTTGCGCTAAGCCGGCTCGGCGCGCTCAACTCGGAAGACTATTGGCAGGTGGCGACGGTCTTCGAGCTGGCGATCTCCGGCAGCGATCCCGACACGGCAATGCGAGCGCTCGAAGTTTTGCAGACGCTCGACCTTCCGGCGTGGTACTTCAAGACGACGCGCGATAACCTCAAACTGCTGCAGAGCGTTCCCGACGACATCCTCGATAAGGCCCTGCTCAACGAGATGCTCGCGGAACTCGAGCGGAGGATCGCGGAGATCGAGCCGGTCGGACCGAGGGGTTGAGCAGCACCCGAGAGCCGCCGTCCCCCGGGCTAGCAGTCGTAGCGCTCGGCGTCGTGTTCGGCGATATTGGAACCAGTCCGCTCTACACGCTCAAGACCTGTTTTACCACCGTCCACGCGGGCCCGACCGCGCAGAACGCGCTCGGCATCGTTTCGTTGCTGGTTTGGGCGCTGCTTCTCGTGGTCTGCGTAAAGTACGTCACCCTGCTGATGCGCATCGATCACGACGGAGAGGGCGGCATCCTGGCGCTGCTCGCGCGCGCGCAACCGCCCAAGATTCTGGGCGTCCCGATGCGCCCCAATTGGCTGGTCTGGGTTGTCGCCATCGGCGGCGCGATGCTCATCGGCGACGGGATGATTACACCGGCGATTTCGGTCGTCTCCGCAGTGGAAGGCCTCGGCGTCGCGACGCCGGACGCCCAGCGCTTCGTCGTCCCGCTCGCGGCGGGAATTCTGCTCGGGCTATTTGCGATCCAATCACGCGGAACGCAGCGAATCGGGGTCGTCTTCGGCCCCGTCATGGTGTTGTGGTTTGTCGCAATAGCCGTAAGCGGCCTGGCGGCAATCGTCGCTCATCCGACGATTCTCGCCGCGCTCAATCCATGGTGGGCGGTTTGGTTCGTGACGCATCATGGCGTCTTCGGTTTTCTCATCTTCGGTGCGATCATTCTGGGCATGACCGGTGCCGAGGCGCTCTACGCCGACATGTCGCACTTCGGCCGCGTGCCGATCACGCTGGCATGGTATCTCTTCGTGCTGCCGGCGCTCGTTCTGAACTACGTCGGCCAGGCCGCGGAAATCGTTGCAAATCCAGCAACGCTCGCCTCGCCGTTCTATGGACTCACGCCGGGTTGGACGCTCCTTCCAATGGTCGCACTCGCCACGGCCGCCACGATCATTGCCTCGCAATCACTTATCTCGGGCGCGTTTACGTTGACGAAGCAGGCGATAGCCCTTAACCTGTGCCCGCGCATGCTCGTCGTCCACACGTCGAAGGACCAACGAGGCCAGGTGTACGTATCGTTGATCAACGCGATGTTGGCAACGGTCTGCATCTTGCTCGTCATAACGTTCCGTAGCAGCGACCGGCTCGCAGCCATGTACGGCCTCGCCGTCGCCACAACGATGTTGGCGACCGATTGCATGTTCTTCGTCGTCGCCGGGCGCGCGCTGCACTGGCAGCCGGTCGCGGTCTTCGTCGTGGGTGGTGCCTTCGCGCTGCTCGACGCTACCTTCGTGCTTGCCGGTCTTCCGAAGTTTCTCGACGGCGCGTGGCTCCCGGTCGCCGTGGCCGCAGTGATTTCGTTGATGGCCATTACCTGGCTTACGGGGCGGCGCTCCGTCGCACGCGCGTTGCACCGGCAACGAGAGCCCGTCAGACAGTTCTTGTCCGAATACGGTGCGGTGAACTATCCGTCCAAAGGAACGGTCGTCCTTCTCACTGGCGATCCAACGGGCGTTCCGTTCGTGAGCAAGCATCGGTGGCTGGGAGAGCTCATTCGTGAAGAGATCGTGGTCGCAATGACCGTCATGAGCGTTCCGCGTCCGTACGTCGACGAGGCCGCGCGGGTAAAAATCGAACGGGTTTCCGCCCGTTTCGTTCGGGTGTTGGCGGAGTTCGGTTACATGGAACAGCTACGCATGCAACCGATCCTCGACGCGTGCGGCGTGCACGCGCTGAACATCGACGACGACACGACGTCGTTCGTTTACGCCGATCCCGTGATCATCCCGCGCAGGCACGGGGGGCTACCCAGCTGGCAGCGGCGCCTATTCGAGCTCTTGCAGCGCCTGTCGCGAACGCTCGCGACGGATCTCGAAATCAAAGCCAGTCGTCGCATCGAGCTGGGCGTCGAGGCGGCGGTCTAGTTTTCGGGTACGCTCTCGGCATGAAGGCTACCGTATTCTGCGGCCGTGCCGTCGATTGGCTGGAACAAGTCACCGACGAACAATATCGCGGCTAGGAATTTCGAATACATTATGATACGGCTTTGGCTGACAGTATTTTGCGTCGTGCTCGTATTCTCGGCGACTGGCTGCGCGCAAGCCTCGCCGGCCGCGGGCGATTCCGATACGCCGATTCAGATCCCCTTGACGGTCTCCCAGAGCCCGTACTTTGGCACCTACGCGCCGACCATCGTCATCGCGTTGGGAAACGGCAGAGCGTTGCCGTTCGGCTTCGATACCGGGTCCTCTGGACTGCATGCGTTCGCCGACGCCAACCTCGATGCGCCGGGGAGCGGCGTCGAGTGTTCGCACACGCCGACAAGCGTGACCTACGGAAACCCTCCGAGGATCACGTTCCGGGGCGTGGTGTGTGATGCCCAGCTGCACTTCGAGGGCTTCTCGACTCCCGCAACGGTGCCGATCGCCTACCTGACGTCGGCATCGTGTCCGAAAACCAATCCAGACTGCAAAATTCCCGACCTCCACAGCCCCAAGGCAATGCACGGCTATGGGGTGTTCGGTGCCGGACTTACTGGAATAATGTCCGGTGTGGGCAACGTTCCAAATCCGATTCTCACCTTGCCTGGGCGGCGCGGTTCCATCTTTAGCGTCATACTTACGCATAGCAGCGGGGAGCTCGTACTTGGCAGTGAGGAGCCGGCATACGCCGCCGAGTTCCACTTGCTGCAAGGAACGCTTCCGGGCGAGAGATACTCGCTGCCGCGAACCTGCCTATTCGTCGACGAACATCCGATCGACGCTTGCATGCTGATCTCGTTCGATAGCGGAAACGGCGTTCCGTGGATTCATAGCATGGGTACGGCTTCGATTCCTCAGCGCAATGGATTGGTCGACTCGGGGACGCGGCTCGGCTTTGCGCCTCCGGGAGATGCGCGGCCGGCGACGTCGGTCGTGGCGGGTACGTCGTTTGCAGACGAGATCAAGATCGTGGCCGTTCCCGGGCGGCCGCCGCTCACCAACGTGAGCATCCAGGCCTTCTTCAACCACATTATTACCTACGACAATACGAGAGGCGTCATCGCCGTGTCGCCCGCGTCTCGATGAAAGAGGTTCATTGCGCGAGCGCCTCGACGGCCACGCGGGCGATCGTTTCGGCGATGTCACGGCCGGGGCACGCGTGGGGTCCCGCCCCGAAATTAAAGCGTTGCGACGCCAGCAGCACGACGACGAGATCGTTCTTGCGGATCGACGTTCCGCAGATATCGACGTCTTCCGACGCGTAGCGTCGGGTTAAGAGGACGGGTGCGTCTGTGCGCCCGGCGAGCCTGATTTCGATCAATCGAGCCGTCGCGGCATAACTTTGGAAGAGGAAGCCGAGGAGATTTGCCCGTTCGTCCGCATCGCCGCGCGGCGGCAGCGCGCCGGCCAGCGATTGCGCGGCGGCCGCTCCGCGCGCGATTGCCGCATCATTCGCGCCCGCTGCGACCGCTGCGGCGAAGTCGCGTATCCACTCGAGCGCCGCTTCCGGCTCGCGTATCCCGACAAGCGTTGCAACGGTATACGCGGCAATCTCGTTGGCCTCACCGCGAGCGGCGGCATCGCGCGCGATGCGCTCGACATCCTTGTCGTTCCACCGCGTGAGGATGCCCTCCACCACGCGGCGCAACTCGGCGTGACGGCCGCCGTCATTCCACCGAGCCATGCGCCCGTAAATCTCGCCTAGCAACGTCCCGTGCATCGACTCGGGCACGCGCTGCGCTCGAGGCCGAACCTCGAGCGCGGAGTTAGAGAGCACGGCTTCTATCTCGCCGTCCAAGGAAACGATCCATCCGTATTCCATCGTACGATTGTAGCACGCAGTGCGGATCAATTCTTTCGCCGAGTATCTCTACGATCGCGCGGGAATACCGCGACGGTAACGAAGAACTATGGGAACGCATGTTCACGAAAGCTTTCGCGTTGCTGGCACTGATGGCTGTGCCGATAGGGGCACCGGCTGCGGCCCCAACGTCCTTTGAGATCGGGTCCGTGCACGTCGATCGGTACGGCAGCGGCTCGCCGGCGCTCGTTCTGATCCCGGGCCTTACGGATTCCGGGGCGGTATGGGGTACGGCGGTCGCGCGCTACGAGTCTACACACACGATTTACGTCCTAACGCTACCGGGTTTCGGCGGACGGGCTCCCGTAGCCGCCCCAATGCTCGACACGGTGGATCGCGACATCGCTGCATTTCTGCCCAAGGCGAACAGGCCGGTCATCGTAGGGCATAGCATGGGCGGCTTCATTGCCATACGTCTCGCGGAAGAGCACAGCGATCTGCTACGTGGCGCCATTTGCATTGACGGATTGCCCGTGTTTCCCGGAATGGACGCGATGACGGCGCAAACGCGCGCCTACATCGCTACGATGGCCGGCCAACGAATCGCCAATGCGACGCAGGCGCAATTTGAAGCAAGCGAACGGCGCCAAGTCTCCTACATGACCGAGCCGCAGAATGTCAAAACGGCGTTGCGCGTCGCAGAGGGAGCCAACATCGCTGCTACGGCCGCCTATATGCAGGAGATGATGTCGGCCGATCTGCGGCCGGCGCTGTCAAAGATAACCGTTCCTCTATTGGAGATCGGCCCATTCGATGCGTCGGTCGATCCGCAAAATCCGTACGTCACAATGAAAACACTCGCTGAAAAGCAAGCCTACTACCAGCAGTTGCTAAAGAACGATCCGACGGCGGAGGTACGCATGGTGAACGACTCACGACACTTCATTATGCTCGACCAACCGACGCAGCTATTTTCGGCAATCGATGCTTTTTTGGCGAGCTTGCACTAACATTATCGATACGGGAGTACTACGTGAAACAGCTTTCAATTCTCGCGATCTTAGTGCTTGCACTGGCCGGGTGCGCCGGAAATGCAAAACAGTCAGGCTCGCAAGGGCCGGCTGCCGCTACGTACCGCGTGTTGTTCGACACGAGCGAAGGGCCGGTCGTGATCGACGTGGATCGTGAGCTCGCGCCCAATGGCGCACGACGCTTCTACCAGTTGGTCAAGGCGAAGTATTTCGATGGTGCCCGCTTCTACCGCGTGGTCCCGGGCTTCGTCGTGCAGTGGGGCGGGGCAGCCCTTCCCGCGGTTAGCAAGCAGTGGGACGTGACCATTCCCGACGATCCGGTGAAAGCCTCGAATACGCGCGGAACCGTGGCATTTGCCGCGACGAGCGCGCCAAACAGCCGCACCACGCATCTCTTCATTAACCTGGGAGACAACGCAAAACTCGATGGGATGGGGTTCGCTCCGATCGGCCGCGTCGTTAGCGGCATGCAAGCCGTCGATCGCATCTACCCCGGCTATGGCGAGCAGCCGGATCAAACGCAGATCGCCGCGCGCGGCAACGCCTACCTCGAGAAGGAGTTTCCGCGGTTGGATTACATCAAGACCGCGCGCATCGTTAGCGGCGCGCAATAAACGCGGCGCCGGCAAGATTCTCTCCCTACCTGCATAACCAACGCTCTATGAAGCTTTCCAATTACGCAGCCGCGGCTGCCGGACTCTTCCTCGTGGCAGGTTGCGCCTCGAGCACACCGGGGATTCCGGCGCCATCGCCGGCCACGGGCGCGTTGGCGCGAAGCGAAGCAGGGCAAGAAAGCGGCTCGTTGACGCAGTTGGTCGACCTCGACTACTCCAACGGCGCGATATCGGTGTTCTCGATCAGTAATGGCCGAGCGCGACTGACCAAAACATTCACTACCGGGAATGGAGCGCCCCAAGGTTTAGCCATGGACGCGCAAGGCCGCATCTACACGACGGTCACCGCAACGAGCTCCAACTCGTGCGCCGCATGCGTCGAAGTCTTTACGGCCGACGGCAAACTCGTGGAGCAGCTTCCGGCGCCGATTTTGTCGGGCGCCTCCGGACAGCCGTCCCTGACCGACGTTGCCGTCGACGCGCATCGCAACGTCTACGTCAGCGATTACGGCCAACAAGCGGTGTATTTCTATCCGCATGCCAGCAAGACGCGCCAGCCGACGATCGTCGTGCGGAACTCGCAAAACGCAGCCTCGGTTCTCGCGACGCCCTCCGGCGGCACGGTCGTGGTCTCCGGCGGCTGCGGGTTTGCCAGCGTGCGCCCGTATACGCGCGTCGCCCCGGGGAAATACACCGCCGGCTCGTGCTTTGGTATCGGCACGATCGCGCTCATCGGCGGCGCCATCGACGAGCAGCTCGACGTGATGACGCCGGTTGACGGCGTGCCTGCGCTCGTATCGGTGTCGTCGTCCAGCGGCGGACACAGCTTTCGCACGCCGGGGCAGCTTGCATCGATCAGCGGCGTCGCTCTCAACGGCGACGCCTCCATCGCATACGTTGCAAACGCTCGCAGCGGGTCCGTGTATGCCTTCGCGCGTCCGGCAAAGGGCTGGCTGTCCTCACGACCCAAGCTGCTCGCGATCTACCGGGGCTTCAAGAACCTCGATATCATCGCCGTAGCACCGTGAGGTAGCATCCCTAGAACGGGAAATCGGTTTGCGTTAAGCCCACATTCGTTCGCAAATCGTCGACCGATTCGTCGAGCACCAGGCATGTGCCGACGTACATGATTTGGCGGATCGGCCAATGCGTTACCTTCGAAAGATAGAGGATCTGCTCGCTAACGCCGTGGTTCAACGCCGGGTTGGCGACCTTTAGGTCCAAGCGGTCGGTTTCAACGCCTCCGATCTTACCGCCCTCGCTCTGCGTGAGCCTTCCGGGAATCGTCCCGTATTCATCGATGACACGCGGCAGTAGAGCCTGAGGAATCGTAACGCCACGCAGCGAGACGGCGCGCCGATCGTGCAGGTCGATCTTCATATGGATGCCGGAAAGAATGCCGCCCAGATGTCCGCTTACCTGATCGCCGCCCACCCATACGCCGCCCGAACCTTCGCCATCTCCTTGGAGGATCAACGTTTTGACGTAGTGGGGCTTCATAAACGAATACTGGTACACCCGGTCCTGCGTTTGCTTTCCCTTAGCCTCGTAGGTATGCAGAACGCACGTGTAGTCGCTCACGCGCGCAAACGCCTGGTCGAATGCCAAGATTGCAGGCGCCTGGCCGGCTGCACTCGCCGCGACGCAATTAGCGCCAACGAGCACGGCGAACAGCGGCAACGCGTGTTTCAAACCCTTTGCCCCTCTCCTTGTAGAGGTTATTCGTACCGCGTTTCCCTTGGATACCCATGAGCGCGGGCGCCTATCGGCAAAAACCGGGGCTTTTCCCCGCGGGCCCAGATGCCTAGGCCGTCACGGCAAGGTCGAAACGATCGAGGTTCATCACCTTTTCCCACGCGGCGACGAAGTCGCGCACGAAGCGATCGCCCTCAATGGCGTAGACCTCGGCGATCGCGCGCAGCTGCGAGTTCGAGCCGAAGATGAGGTCGAAGTTCGTGCCGGTCCACGTGACCTCGCCGGTGCGGCGATCGCGACCCTCATAGGTAAAGTCGCGGCCGGCCGGCTGCCACTTCGTGGTCATGTCGAGAAGGTTCACGAAGAAGTCGTTCGTCAACGTGCCCGGCCGTTTCGTGAAGACGCCGTGTTTGGATCCTCCGGCGTTCGCGCCGAGGACGCGGAGGCCGCCGACAAGAGCGGTCATCTCGGGCGCGGTCAGCGTGAGCAGTTGCGCGCGGTCGATGAGGCGCTGCTCGGGCGAGTGCGCGTGGCCGCGGCCCAGGTAGTTGCGGAAGCCGTCGTGGGTAGGTTCGAGCACGGCGAAGGAATGCGCGTCGGTATCCTCTTGCGTCGCGTCCGTGCGACCCGGCACGAAGTTCGCCGTGACGTCGTAACCGGCGCTCTTGGCGGCCGCTTCGATCGCGGCGGCACCCCCGAGAACAATCACGTCGGCGAGCGAGACCTTCTTGCCACCGG
>Ga0182015_10003404_pt1 | contig 17902 bp, 16 predicted proteins | sample 712P3MmetaG_FD_120478 | JGI IMG/M metagenome (GOLD analysis project Ga0182015, IMG submission 120478) | Permafrost microbial communities from Stordalen Mire, Sweden - 712P3M metaG | ecosystem: Environmental > Terrestrial > Soil > Wetlands > Permafrost | place: Sweden: Stordalen | collected...
CCTTCCGCTCCAGGCGATGTAAGGCAGGATAGAGCGAACCGTGCTCAACCTGTAGAACATCGCCGGTGCTCCGCTGAATATGTTTCGCGATCTGATGGCCATGAGCCGGCCCGAGGATGAGCGTTCGCAGGATAAGCATGTCAAGAGTGCCTTGGAGAAGGCCCGTACGCCGTTGCTGGGCCTGCTTCTTCATAGAAGACCGTCTACCCCCACCAATCGTGACGATGGTAGACGCTCGACCACCGCGTGTCAAGGGCCCCAAGACGACGGGATTCTCAACTGTTGACTTCAGGCCAATGCGCTCATTGACTGGATTCCGGGCGTGAGCCGGCAACTCGGAAGTTGGACCAGCGATGAGCTCCAGAGGCTGGAGAGGGCGCGCGTGCGAACTCAAAAAGCCATCAATTTGGACGGCTTCCCGCTCGACGTATGCTGCATGGCGTGGACGTTGGCGCGTGCTGCATGGCAGCAAAGCCGCCTCGACGGGATGACAAATCCTTGGGTGGAGCGGCTTCGAAACTTATCGGGGATGATGGAGATCAACAACGCGCGAAAGCCCCATCCCTGCGGGGCAAGGATGGGGCCGCCCCATAGGGACGGTTAACGGTGAAAAGCCGATGCGCTCAGCCCGTTTAGACGGCTTCGCTGTACTGCTCGACGTACTCGGCGGATTCTTCTGACTCCACTGGCTGCTTGTGGGCGGCAGGCGCCGGCTTCCCGGTTTGCGCTGCTTCGGTGAGATCCACGTAGCCTTGCAAGGTCGCGTTGTCTTCAATCGACAACCTGGCTGCGGTGATGTCTCCCGCAAATACGGCGGAGTGCTTGAGCTCGGCGCGCCCGGTCGCCTTGACACTACCCTCGACCCGGCCGAAAACTACCAGATCGCCGGCAACGATGTCTGCATGGATCACGCCGTTGGCCCCTACGGTGAGCCGCTTGCCTGTCAACGTGATGTTGCCTTCCAGTACGCCATCGAGAAAAAAGTCTTCTTCTCCCGACACTTCTCCGCGAATGCAAATGCCTTTCCCGATCACCGTCCCGGAACTATTCATCTGTAGTGCCCTCCGATTAGCAACTTTATGGACCAAAGGGAGGGGTCGCAATCACCGAAACGTCGCAGATGAAACTGATTCGGTACGGAAGAGATGGACTCTCATCTGCCGACGGCCTCCAGCCGGTCGGCCGCGGCGTCGATGGCGCGGCTCTCGGCTTCGAGCACGCCGCCGATGATCGGAGATTCCTGTTCGGCCAGGCTCCATTGATGCTGATCCATAGCCTCGCGCACCCCAGCCAGGGTCTTGACTCCATAGCCGGTATAGGCTCCGGGAGCATAGATCTGGTTTTTGTACCAAGGCCGGCCGGGCAGGCCCTCCGGGCGGAGATTCGTACGCTCAATCAACATTAATAGATGGTTGACGGTGGCGAGGCCGGTGTCGTCGAGAGTGAGTCCACGGGCTTGGGCGGCAACGAACGCTGCCTGGTAGTGTTTCGCGGCGCGGGTGAGCGACACCACACCATTATCCAGGGGTGCAAAGTTGAGATAGGGCGGCTCAGCCTCACGTTTGGGTGGATATCCAGGCTGTTTAGGATCAGAAATTGCCTGAAACACCCCTTCGTCGAGCTGCAGATTGCGTTCCTTAATCGTGTCCTGCGTGGTAGTGAGCTGAGTTTTCAGCTCCTTGACATAACCGGCGATGGTCTCAGCAACGGCTGTGAACTGGTAAGGCAATAGCTCGGCATCGGCCATGCGCAGGACTGCCGTCCCGGCCGTCTGCGCCAGGGCCCGGCCGTACTGGAAATTGGTGTCGGAAAAGTGAGTGTAGTAGTAAAAATCGTCGTAGATCGAGTGATAGGCACTGCCGGCGCCCTCCCCACCAAACGCCAGGTCCAGCGAAGGAATGGCGAGATAGTCGATAAATGGTGCGAAATCTGAGCCGTCGCCCAGGGCCTCTATGTTGGTATCGGCGCGGTTGCGCAGCACGGCTCGCCGATCAGCGCTACTCGCGGTGGACAACGCCTGCAGCCGGGCGCGCTCCCAGACGGTGACCTTGGTCTCAGGATCGGGAACCTGGCGGGCCACCTCGTTGATAAAGTGCTCCACGGAATGGGCACCGTCGACGCTCAGAAATCCGCGATCGGTGTTGTCGGAATTTACGTACAAGACGGCATGTTCGTTCAACTCGGCGGCGTGCTGTTCCACCCATTCGGTTGAGCCGAGGAGACCGGGCTCCTCCCCATCCCAGGCACAATAAAGGATCGTGCGCCGCGGTTTCCACCCTTGCTTGCGCAGTTCCCCCAGCGACCGCGCCTCCTCAAGCTCAGCCACCATTCCGGAAATCGGGTCCTCGGCGCCGTTCACCCACGCATCGTGATGGTTGCCGCGGAGGACCCACTCCTCCGCAGCCTGAGTCCCGGGTATTTTGGCAATGACGTCATAGACCGGTTTGATGTCCCAGTTGGAGATCATTTTGAGGTGGGCCTTCGAGGAGCCGGGGCCCACATGGTAAGTGACGGGCAAACCGCCGCGCCAGGCCTCGGGCACTACCTGGCCACCCATGGCCGCCAAGAACGGCTGTGCATCGCCGTATGAAATGGGCAATACGGGAATTTTGGTAATGATTGGGGAGTCTTTGATCGCCAGGCGCTTGGCATCTTTGGTAGCGGGAATGCCCGGTGTGAGAGGGTCGCCTGGGTAGTCGGTGTCGTTCACGCCGCCGCGCTGTACGCCTTCTTTGGGGCGGCCCGCTCCAGCGGGAAAGGTGTCGGTGTCGCCATAGCCATCCTGTTGCGGGTCAGAATAGATGATGCAGCCGATGGCGCCGTGCTCAGCGGCGACCTTGGGCTTGATGCCACGCCAGGTTTTGCCGTAGCGGGCGATTACGATGGCGCCCTTGACCGAAACCCCCATCCGCTCCAGGTCTTCGTAGTCTTCCCGCCTGCCGTAATTGACGTAGACCAGCGGTCCGGTTACGTCGCCATCGATGGAGTAGGCGTTGTAGGTCGGCAACTGTTCGGATTGCTGATTGGAAGTGGGGTCGGCGGCGACCGGCGGCTCAGCCAGAGTGGCCGTGAATTTTTGCGGCTCGAGCAGCTCGAGTTTTCGATCTTTGGGGGTGGGAAACAGAACATAGAAAGTCTCGATCTGGGTATCAAAACCCCAGTCGCGAAACTTGCTTTGCAGCCACTCCGCATTCTCGTGGTCGTAAGGAGAACCAACGTTGTGCGGGTGCGCGGTTAAATGCTCCATGTCGGCGCGCAGGTTTTCTGGCGAAGGCAGGTCGCGGAACTTTGTTTCCCAGGCGATCTCCGTTGCCGAGGCCTGGGGAGTGTAGCCGTCTAATACCGTCGCCGGCGGTGTGGTCTGCGCCTGGAGTGACGGAGCCGGCCAACCGCCGACCGCGAGCGAGACACAAACGGACGAAGCAACAAGGCTGCGAAACCACTGCAGTGGGAGCAAATGATTTACCTCGAGATTCAGTGCAGGTTTAATTGAGAAAGCGAAAGCCTTTGCCGGCCGGCGGCATCAAAATTCGACGGCGCCAGCCACTGCTCGAAATTAGCCTGACGCCGTGGCCATTCCGAATCGAGCATGGAGAACCAGGCGGTATCGCGATTGCGGCCCTTCACAATCATATGTTGGCGGAAGATTCCCTCAAAGGTAAAGCCGAGCCGCAAAGCAGCGCGACGAGAGGGCTCATTCAACGCGTTGCATTTCCATTCGTAACGGCGGTAGCCCAGATCGTTGAAGACGTGGCGCGCCATGAGGTACATGGCCTCGGTTGCGCCGATGCTGCGCTGTAAAGCAGGAGTAAAGATAATACTGCCCACCTCGATCGAGCGATGCGTGGGCTCGATGCGCAGGTAAGCCGCCTGACCTACAGGAAGGCCGCTGGCCCTGTCGACGATCGCCCAGAAGAGCGGGTCGCGGGAGTTTTGCTTTTGGACGAATGCGGCGTCGTAGGCAGCACGGCTGGGGTAGGGGCCATCGCTCATGTAACGCCATTGCGATTCGCACTCGGGCCCGTGGGTACCTTGGTAAAGCGCCGCCGCCTGCGAGGCTTCGAAGGGGTGAAGGGTGACCATGCGCCCGGGAAGCACGATGGGCTGCGGCAGTTGCGCGGGAACGGAGTCGACGGCAATGCCGATCTGTGTCATGCCATCGATAGTAGCAAGAAGGCGGATGGTCTTCTTCTCCGGAGCGAGTCGCGGGCAGCCTGATTTTTTTGATGTGGCCTGGGTAGGCGGGCTAGCCGAAATCCTTTTTCCACCTGCACTTCTGCTGATTATCAAAAGTGGAGAGTTAGGGTTTTGCGGTATCTCCGGCGAAATAGCCGGCGCGGGTCTGCACCGCCTGGTCCTTGTTTTTAGTGGTCAGATGGATGGAGTGGTAGCCGCTGCTCTCGTCCTTGGGTGGCGTGTAGCCGAGCACGAATTGTGTGCGCAGTTCCTCGGCGATACTGGCGTAGACCTCGTCTACGGTGTCTTTCTTCGTGACCTCGAAGAAGCGGCCGCCGGTTTCGAGGGCGATGCGCTGCATAATCTTTTTGCCGTTGGGACCGTTCTGTTGCTGCCGGGGGTACCGGCTTCCGCCAGGGTATCCTCCTCCCGGATAGCCTCCGCCGGGATACCTTCTGCCAGGATAGCCTCCCTGGTCATAAGGATCATTGTCCCGCCCACCGCTGAAGCCGCGATCATGGTCCTCGTGGCCACCATAATAGATGGCGTAAACAACGGTCTCTGACCGTTGCGCCGATTCGATGGCGCTGTTGAGGGTCTCCTGGCTGCCCCGGTCCTCTCCGTCGGTCAGAACCACAATGGCCTTGCGGCCGGTCGGCTTCTTCATCACTTCATCGCAGGCAAGGAAGATGGCATCGTAGAGCAGGGTACCGGCTCCCCGCCTCCGTGGCCCCCCGGCCCCCTGGTCGCTGGTAGGAGTGTTCTCCACGGCGGCCTGGGTGTCGAGTTCCCCCACCGCCTTTTCCAGCTTGCCGTGGTCCCCGGTGAGGTCCTGTAACAACTCAACTTCGCGATCGAAGTGGATCACAAACGCCCGATCGGTGGGCCTGGTGATCATCTGATCGAGGAAGGTCCGGCTGGCGGCCCGCTCCTTTTCGAGATTGTCCCGCTCGCTCATGCTGGTGTCGACCAGCAGGCCGACGGTCAAGGGAAGATTCGTCTCCTGGTTGAAATAGCGGATCGACTGGGGCTTGCCGTCCTCCTCCAGCACGAAGTCGTCTTTCGTCAGGTTGGTCACGATCTTGCCCTTTTTGTCGCGGACGGTCACGGGCAAGGTGACCACGTTCACATCGACCGACATGGTCGGTATGGCCGCCGCCGGGGCCTGAGCCGCTGGGGGGGCCGACGCCGGGGTTGCACTCGGGTTCTGGGACTGGAGCGCCGGAACCAGAAGAAGTAAGCAGGACAAAGGAAGATTTCGGATCAGACCCATGCCATCGTTAGACCACACCGCTTCCCTTCTTGTCACCTGTCAGGGCAGCATTTCGATTCAGGTGCGGGTTCGGGACACCAGATCGTCGATGCAAGTGCCGGGAACCCTACGCTTCCCACAGACGTGGATGGGGCACCCGGAGTTTACCTGAAGCAGTTTCGCGATCCTTCCCGGGCCGCCGTAGTTGCGAAACGGCGTTAGAAGGGGATGCGCGCGGTAATCACGGTCGCGTGATTGAACGTATGGAAGTGGGTCACTGCGATTTCCTGGCCGGCTCCGAACGTCAAGCCCAATCGTCCCGGAGCACCGCTCGCAGTATGAGTGAGGGGAATGCGCCCGATGATGATGCCAGGAGTTACGAACGTGGCGGTTTTGCCGTCATTGGAACCGCCTTTGAAAATGCTCGAATTGAACTCCAGCTCGGGCCAAAAGAAATGGGCGGTTCCCTTCTTGGCCAGATGATACTGAATCGCGTTGTTCCAGGTGATGGTGCGCCCCAGCCCCTTTGCATTGCTTATGGGCAACGAACCACCCAGCGTGGAGGTCAGCGCCAACTGCCCGAAACCCTTGCCGCCCGCAAGCGTGGGAGTGACGGCTGCGCAACAACTACCGTTGTCATTTTTTCCTGTAGGGACACTGGCGGCAAAGAACGCGGTGAGGATGGCGTTGCCGTGCTCTTCGTTGCGGGCAAAGATACGATATTTCGAATTAAAAGAAAGGTCGCCGAATCCATCCTGCTCGCCATTGCTTCGGTTGAAGAAGGGAGGCATGTTGATGAGGATCTCGATGTGTTTCTGGGGGATCAACTCGAGGCCTTTGCTGTTGCCGTAGTTCCATACGGCGAATCCCTTTGGATTGTATTGGTGGACGAAATCGGTGCGCAGCTCCTGTTCGAGCCGCGGAGTGACCGTCACCAGCGGAGTCACCCAGTGAGGCTGTTCATTTTGCGTTGCCGTTACACGCGCCTGGTATCGATCAATAAATGATTGCGGCGGGACGACCGCGGGGGTTTGTTGGGCGGTCACAGAGATCTGCGCATCCGCGGGCACGAAGGCAGCCAGGAAACAGAGAAGGAATGTGCATGCAGCCAGGATTGGTCTAACCGAAAAATTCGATACTCTAGACGACATTGGTCGATTCTAAACGAACATTCAGCATGTTTCAGCGTCATTTTCGGACAGTGGCCCCTTCTCCTCTCTGGTGGCTGGCTCCACGGAACGAGCTAAGACAGCATTTCGGCGCGAGCTGCCGCCGCCTTGGAGAATGGCTTCGACCTGCGCCAATATCTCTGCGTCCTCTTTCACTGACAAGCCTGTGAGCAGTGCGCAGTATGAGTTGCGAAGAAGGTCGAGGGCGGCCCTCAGGTTGTCGTTGCTTTCCAGGATTCCGTCGGTCCAGTCTTTGGCCTGCGCTATGGCGTTCTGCCGTCGCTCAGGAAACCCAAGGAGTTTGCGCTGGGGTGGGCCCGGGTCGAACATTCATACCTCCTGGGAGCAATTTCGAAATTTGGCGCTGGGCCTCGCAGCATGGAGCGTGGGAAGGTCTAAATGTGCTTTCGCTATTGAATGGAATATCTGGGTGCGTTATCGGCAAGTGCGGAATAGAGAACAGCAGCAGAGTTCTCGTGGTAAGCAAGAATGAGCACGCTCTCATATGGCAAGACTGACCTGGTGTGGGCCGCGTCGCGTCAAACCGTGTCCTCTTTTCCTTTCTTCTACCTGACTTCTTACGTAACTTTTGTTCGTAACGTTTGTTCGTAACCAGGGTGCATGATCTTGACCGACAGTCGCTGCCGGTCCTGCTGACGCGAATTTGAACAAAACAAATACCTCTTTGTTGGCACATCTCACCTTCCGGTTCTCTCCAGCCGATGCAGCAGACAGTGCTTACCCGACACATAGAAATGCCAAAGGCGAAACGGAATCTACTTATCGCAGCAGATCGGAAGACTGCACGGTTATTGAAGTAACGACGAGATGCAGCGAATAAGTCAACTGGTGGTATTCGGACCAACGGGACGAGCTAATTCGATTCTAATTCCCGGCCGCAGCGACTCACTACACGACATCGAGAATATCGCGTAATACCTGCCGGAGAAACAACCGCATAGCTTCTGCAATCGTGGTTGCGACACAAGCGGCGCGGCAAGTCAGGAAGGAACCATGGAGAATATCAGCACAGAAGATCAGGAAACAATTCGTGAGTTTCTGGTCGAAAGCCATGAAAATCTTTCCCGTCTGGATCAGGATCTGGTGGAACTCGAGAAGCACCCGCGGGACGCGGATCTGCTGGGAAGCATCTTTCGGACGATCCACACGATCAAGGGGGCGTGCGGATTTTTGTCGTTTTCTACGCTGGAAGGAATCACCCACCAGGCCGAGAGCCTGCTAAGCCAGTTGCGGGACGGTAAACGGGAGCTGACGCCGGCGTTGGTGAGCCTGATTTTAGAGACGGTCGACGCCACGCGCAAGGTAATGGCCTCGATTGAAAGTAGCGGGACCGAGGGTGGTTTGCTGTTTGACGATCTCACCGAGCGCTTGCGGTTGGCGGCGCAATTGGATGCGGGCGCTGCTGCTCCTCCTGCTACGCCGCCCGTTGTTGCTCCTGTTAGAGCTGCTGTTGCGCTCCCGCCTCCCGAACCAACCGCGGTGGTCGCGTCGAGCGCGGCGGTAGGCGACGTGGCCGTCGTAAAGAGCCGCAGCGAAGTTCACGAAGACAGGTCAACAGAGAAAGAAGACGACAAAGGAAAAAAGAAGGACGAAGGTGTCGCCCGGCCTTCCGCAGCAGTCGATGCCAACATTCGGGTTGGCGTGGAGTTACTCGACAGACTGATGGATCTGGTGGGCGAGCTGGTGCTTACCCGAAACCAGATTCTGCAATTTAACGTAGAGCGCGAGGATGCAGCGCTGAATGCGACCTCGCAGCGCTTGAACCTGATCACCACCGAGTTGCAAGAGGGCGTTATGAAGACGCGGATGCAACCTATCGGCGTGGTGTGGAACAAACTGCCGCGGGTGGTGCGGGACATGGCGGTTGCCCTGGGCAAGGATATCCGGCTGGTGATGGACGGTGCGGGGACAGAACTAGATCGCACCATCATCGAAGCGATCAAGGATCCGCTGATGCACCTGGTGCGCAATTCATGCGACCACGGGATTGAATTTCCCGAAGTACGCACCCGCGCCGGCAAATCGCCGCAGGGAGTTCTGACGCTGCGCGCCTACCACGAAGGCGGGCAGGTGAACATCGAGGTAGGTGACGATGGGGCAGGCATTGACGTAGCGCGGGTTAAACAGAAGGCAATCGAGAATGGGCTGCTGCGTCCGGAACATGCGGAAAAGCTGAGCGACCGAGAGGCCTTCAACCTTATCTTCCAGCCCGGCTTTTCGACTGCACAAGCGGTGACCAATATTTCCGGCCGTGGCGTGGGCATGGATGTGGTGAAGTCCCACATTGAAAAGATCGGTGGGGTGGTCGATCTCTCCAGCCGGGCCGGCGAGGGCTCGACGGTCAAGATCAGGATTCCGCTGACGCTGGCCATCATTCCCGGCCTGGTGATCACCAGCGGTGGCGAACGATTTGTGATTCCGCAGGTAAGCCTGCTCGAGTTGATCCGCCTGGAGGGCGATTCTTCGGGAAAGCACATTGAATATGTTCACGGCACGCCAGTCTATCGGCGGCGCGGCAGCCTTTTGCCCATCGCCTATCTGAACCAGGTGCTCAAGCTGCAATCAGCCGATCGCACTGAGGCGGTCAGCATGGTGGTGCTGCAGGCGGAAGACCGGCAGTTCGGCCTGGTAGTGGACGGCATCAACGATACCCAGGAAATCGTCGTAAAACCACTGGGTAAACAACTAAAAGGACTGACTCTGTACGCGGGTGCAACCATCATGGGTGACGGGCGGGTGGCGCTCATTCTGGACGTGCTTGGTATCGGCCAGCGTTCCGGTGTGTTGACGGAATTGCACGAACAGAGCCGCGCAGCCGGCAAGCCTGAGCCGCCCGCCAAGATCGAGCAACAGTGTTTATTGCTCTTTCAGTCCGGTTCATTCGAACGCCTGGCAGTGCCGCTTTCTCTGGTCGCAAGGCTGGAAGAGTTTCCCCAATCTGTCATCGAGCAGGCGGGCGGGGGCCAGGTGGTGCAATATCGCGGGCACATTCTTTCCCTTCTGTCACTGCGCGGAGTTCTTGAGCCAGGTACTGCCGACGAAGCTATGACGGCCGATCCGGTCCAGGTGGTGGTTTTTAACGACGGCGAGAGCAGCGTCGGAATGGTGGTTGACGAAATTCTTGATGTGGTCGAGGAGGCGGTCACCGTGCGGCAAAAGTCCAGTCGCAAAGGACTGCTGGGCTCGGCGGTCGTTGGGAAGCGGGTCACGGATTTCCTTGACTTGAACGAGGTCATCCACGCCGTCGAGGGCAACTGGTTTGAGGGCACGAAGGGGCAGTCGAGCGGCAAGAGGATTCTGGTCGCCGATGCCTCCGCGTTCTCGCGCGGCATGATCCGCAGTGGTCTCGACATGGCAGGCTTCGTTGTACATGAGGCAGCCAACCTGCATGAGGCAATGCGCAGCCTGGAACAGAACCCGGTGGACGGGGTGGTGACGGCTCTCGACCTTCCCCCGGATGGTGGTACGGCTCTGCTGGCTGTGCTACGCGGCCGTCCGGCGTGGGCGAGTATTCCGGTGCTGGCCATTGCTGACTCAATCGAAACGGCAGAGAGCTCAGCCGCTCGCAGCGCGGGCTTTGCCGATTGCCAGGCGAAGTCAGACCAGGCACACATGTTGACTTCAGTGGCCCGGCTGGTCTCGACGCAGGCGGCTGTCGAAGCGGTTCCAGTCGCGGTTTGATGAGAGACAACCAATGACGGCTCAAACCTCTATCTCTGAATCCGAGGCCGCACAGACGAGCAAACAATTCTCCACCTTTTTTGTGGCCGACCTGTTCTTCGGTGTGAATGTTCTCCACGTTCAGGAAGTATTGCGGGTCCAGCCCATGACCCTGGTGCCGCAAGCGCCCGAGGTAATCGAGGGCTTGATCAACCTGCGCGGCCAAATTGTTACCGCCATCGACATGCGTAAGCGGCTTCGACTGCCGACACGTCCCGGGGACAAGGAACCGATGAATATGGTGGTCCGCACCTCGGACGGCGCGGTAAGTTTGTTGGTCGACGAGATCGGAGATGTGCTGGAGATGGACGCAACAACCTTCGAACGGCCACCAGAGAACCTCGATCCCGCAGCGCGCGACCTCATTCGAGGGGTTTATAAGCTGCGCGACCGGCTGCTGTTGGTGTTGGATGAAGAGCGGACCGTAGACCTAGCCGTTAGGCGGGTGGCATCGTGAGAGGCAGTTTTCGAACAGCGGACTGGAAGCAAGTGGCGCGGTGCCCGAAGCATTCTCTTTTTTGGACCCGGACAATTTAGACGGCCAGGTGTGGAAAACGGCGGAATATCGCAATGCAACGCAGAGGAGAGAGACATGGCAAGACTAGCGGGCAACGCCCACTCAACTGAAAGCGACCACCACGGCAAACCAGAGAATGGCGCCACTGCCCTGGACGTTACGGCAATGGATGCGACGAGGATGGAATCTGAGGAACAGCTGCGCGCGGAAATACTTCGCCTGGTGGAGACATCGCGCGCAGGCCGCCTCAGCGAGCGCGGGAGGGTAGAGGGCTTTGCCGGCAACAACCGCAAACTAATCGAAGGCGTCAACGAGATGCTGGACGCCATCCTGCTGCCGATTGGCGAAGGCAACCGGATCCTGACGCAGATTGCCAACGGCAAAATCGATGAGCTGATCGTGCAGACCTGCCAGGGCGACCACGAAAAGATGAAGCTGGCCGTCAACAACGTGGCTTCGTCACTACAGAGAGTCGTAATGGACACCGAGATGCTTGCCAAAGCAGCCTCTGAGGGGAGCATGGGTACGCGCGCCGATGCCATGCAGCACCACGGCCCATATCGCAAAATCATCGAGGGCTTCAATCGGACCCTGGAGACGGTCGTCGAGCCACTCAAGGCGACAGCCGAGAACGCGAGCACGCTGGCCTCCTCCTCGGAAGAACTCACGGCGACCAGCGATCAGATGGCGACCAATGCGGAAGAGACCGCGGTGCAGGCCAACGTGGTGTCCGCGGCGAGCGAGCAGGTTTCGAGGAATGTCGCCTCGGTTGCTTCAGCGTCGGAGGAGATGCAAGCATCGATCCGCGAGATCTCGAAGAACGCTAACGATTCAGCCCGGGTGGCCAAGAATGCGGTCACCGTGGCGCAATCGACCACCGAAACCATGAAGAAGCTTGGCGAATCGAGCCAGGAGATCGGTAACGTGATCAAAGTAATTACTTCGATTGCGCAACAGACCAACCTGTTGGCCCTCAACGCGACTATCGAGGCCGCGCGCGCCGGAGAAGCGGGCAAAGGTTTTGCGGTGGTAGCCAACGAAGTGAAGGAACTGGCCAAGCAAACCGCCAAGGCGACAGAGGAGATCAGCCAGAAGATTGAGGCCATTCAGGGAGTTACCAAGGGGGCGGTTACAGCGATCGAAGAGATCAGCACCATCATTAACCAGATCAATGACATTTCCAACAGCATTGCAGCGGCGGTGGAAGAACAGACGGCGACCACCAACGAAATTGGGCGCAGTGTGAACGAGGCAGCCCAGGGAGTGAACGACATCGCCAAGAATATTGGCGGAGTCGCTACGGCAGCGCGGCATACGACGCAGGGAGCTATCGATACCAAGACCGCATCGGTGGAGTTGAGCAAGATGGCCGCCCGACTGCAGATGGCCGTAGCGAAATTCACGTTCTGATCGGATCAACGGTTTCAGAGGTGGCACCTGGTAGTGATTACCAACCGCTGGGCTCCACAAGAGACGAAAGTGGATCAAGATGGCCGAAGTACTGGTGGTAGACGATTCCAAAACCATGCGCACGATTTTGCGCAAGATCCTGCGTGAACTGGGATACGAGGTGCTGGAGGCGGCCGACGGCAAAGAGGCGCTGAAGGTGATGGAAGCCGAAAAGACCGCGATACGGCTGGTTTTGACGGATTGGAACATGCCAGTGATGAATGGCCTCGAGTTGCTCAAGCAGTTGCGCCAGGATCGTGAACTTTCTTCTCTGATTGTGATTATGGTCACCACCGAGACCGAATCGGAATACATGGTAGCCGCCCTGGAAGCGGGAGCCAACGAATACGTCATGAAGCCATTTACCAAAGACATTCTCAAGGAAAAGCTAGAGATGGTTGGGATTCTTCCCCTGGCAGGTCGGTAAACATGGCTGTAGTGCAGCAGCGTTTATTGCTGGCTGGCGAACGCATTCGCGTCATGGTGGTGGACGACTCGGTGGTGATCCGGCGACTGGTGACGCAGGCGCTGGAACAGGACCCGATGCTGGAAGTCGTGGGAACCGCCTCGAACGGTGCGATTGGATTGCAACGGATTCCGCAGTTCAATCCCGACGTCATCACGTTGGATATCGAGATGCCGGATATGAATGGCTTGGAGATGTTGCGACGGGTTCGACAAGAGTACCCTCGACTACGGGTCATCATGTTCAGCACGCTCACTGAGCGTGGCGCGGCGATTACTTTGCAAGCCTTGACCCTGGGGGCCGACGATTACGTGGCCAAAGTTTCTAACGAAGGTTCGCTCGACCGCTCGAACGCCCGCCTGCGGGAAGAGCTGATCCCGAAGATCAAGCAGTTCTTCCGTGTACCCGGAAAAGTGCCCGTGGGGCGGTCAGACAAAGCCTATCTGCCGGCGACACAGCCGGCCCCGCGGGGCGCGCCGGTGTGGCAGAGCATGAAGGTGCGGCCGAAAGTGGTGGCGATCGGTGTTTCCACGGGAGGACCGGCAGCGCTGGGCGCAATCCTGCCCAAGATACCGGCCGGCTTTCCGTTGCCGATCATGGTGGTGCAGCATATGCCGGCGCTCTTTACCCGGTTGCTGGCCGAACGCCTTAGGGCCACCTGCCAGTTACCAGTGGAGGAAGCAATCCAGGGCCACCGGGTGGAACCCGGCAAGATCTTGATTGCGCCTGGAGACTTTCACATGAAGGTGGCCTCCAATGGAAGCGGTCTACAGGTGTTTCTCGATCAGTCACCGTTGCAGAACTCCTGCCGTCCTGCGGTCGACGCGTTATTTACTTCCATCGCGGAAGTATGTGGCGGCGCGGTGCTGGCGGTTGTTCTGACTGGCATGGGACAAGATGGTTTGCGAGGTGTGGAACTTCTTAAGGCGCAGGGGGCATGCATTCTGGCACAGGACGAGGCATCGAGTGTGGTTTGGGGTATGCCGGGCGCGGTGGCGAATGCCGGGCTAGCCGACAGCGTGCTGCCGCTCGACGACGTTGTGCCTGAAATCTTGCGCATTACCGGCAGAAACTAAGGGGAAGGAGAAGTGCCCGAAGCGCTGATCATGGAGATCCTACCCGACAACTACCGGTTCCTGCAGGAGCATGTCTATTCCCAGGTAGGCATCGTGCTTGAGAACGACAAACATTACCTGTTCGAAAGCCGCCTCGCGCCCATCGTCAGGCAGCACGGCCTCAAGTCGATCAATGAATTGTGCGCGCTGCTCCGTGGGAAACGCGACAACGCGATTGGCCACCAGGTTGTGGAGGCCATGACCACGAATGAAACCTATTTTTTTCGCGACCCCGCGCAGTATGAGGCCATACGGACAGTCTTGCTGCCCAAACTGTTGGAAGATCGCCGGGATTCCGGAAAATTGCGTTTCTGGTCGGCTGCGGCCTCGACGGGCCAGGAAGCGTACAGCCTGGCTATGATGCTGTTGTCGGACGACAGGTTGAAGGACTGGAGTATCCAAATCCTCGGCACCGACTTCTCTTCGAAGGTTGTGGAACGCGCTCGGACGGGCATCTACCAGCAGGTTGAGATTAACCGGGGACTGCCGGCACCCTTGCTGGTGAAGCACTTTCATCGTTGCGGATTGGATTGGCAGATCAGTGAGCCGGTGCGACGGCTGACTCGTTTTGAGACGATTGACCTGCGCAAAAGCATGCGCACCCTTGGACCCTTCGACCTGGTTTTCTGCCGTAATGTCATGATCTATTTCGACAACGAAACCAAGCGAAACATCATGAAGGAACTCCACGGCACCTTGTTCCGAGGCGGTTGGCTACTACTAGGGGGCGCGGAGACAGCAGTCGGCCTGGAGGAGCGGTTTGATCGAAAGGCTGTGGGAAACCTGACGGTCTACGTCGCGCAGTGAAGGGAGATCCATGCTGACAGAGCTGACCAGAGACATGATAGAGCAGATTGTGGAGTCAGTATTCACAAGCATGCTGGGACTGGAGGTGTTCCCTTGCGAAACACTCTGGGCCCCCGATGTAGACCGGGTGACGGCGGCTGTTCGCCTGATGGGCGACTGGAACGAAACGCTGCTGTTGGAATGCACTCACCGGCAGGCTTGCCATTTTGCCGGCCGATTTCTCTCCGCCGATGCGCCCCAGACGGTGGATGACGACGTGCGCGATGCTCTCGGTGAACTGGCCAACATCATCGGCGGGAACATGAAGTTCGGGATGGCCAGAGGGCTGAAAATGTCGATGCCCTCGGTCACCGATGACACCGATTACGGCTTGCGGACGCGCGCATGCGAAATCGAGAACAGAGTCGCCTTTCAGTGTGTGGAAGGACTCTTCTGGGTCACCCTCCTGGCCAAAGCCGGTCAGCACTCCTGACCCTGGCTTCGACCGGGCCGAAATACCGCAACGAAGGCCCTCTTTCCCATGCCTATAGAGATCCTTCTGCGGTTCCCGCATCTGTAGATGCTTAGCTCATGGAGTCCATCTTTCCTGAAGCTCTGCCTGACAGGATTGCTCGAATCTGCCGATAGAAGACTCGCACGACGGGCGTCTCCTTTGATAGAGCTGTTCGAGCAATTTCGCAATGACTGTGGCCGGATAAAGATCGCGTTGGGGTGGTTTTCCTTGGGAGGGAACGACGAGAAAGCCCGTCGCTTCCCGGATTTCCTGCAGCGCAGCACTGGCCTGGAACCATTATGTGCGACTTTCTTCGACGAAAGTCACATGCAGTTGGGTGGTTCCACCAGCATCTACAGGAAATCCGGGTTCGGTCTACACCCATTGCGAAACTGCTTTTAGTCCGAGCGAAGACAGATTGGTGAGGGTCGCATGGATATTCTCATAGTGGACGACAGCAAGACGATGCGCATGATCGTCCAGCGAGCAATACGCCAGGCCGGTTTTCGCGGGCTTACGGTGGGCGAGGCAGAAAACGGCGCACAGGCATTGGAGAAGCTCCGGGAAGTACAACCAAAGGTGATTCTTTCCGACTGGAACATGCCCGAGATGTCAGGGATCGACTTTCTCATACAGGTGAGGGCCGCGCAGAACAAGGTGCCTTTCGGTTTCATTACGTCAGAGGCGTCGCCAGGGATCAAAGACCTCGCCATAAGTTCGGGAGCGAACTTCCTAATCACCAAACCGTTTAGCCCAGAGGACGTGCAGGAGGCTCTGTCACCCATTCTGGGCGGGAGTTAAGACATGTCAGAACCTACGCCGTACAGTCTGTCACAACTTTTTTCGCAGTTGATCGGGCGCAAAGTTACGTTCTCGCAGACAACCCCGGCTGCAGAGACGAAGATCAAACAGATGTACGGTATTTACAATGTGCTTCCCCATCAGACGGCGATTGTGGTCAAAGCAGATCTCCCTCTGCTCGGTTCCTTTGGAGGGGTACTGGTGGGTCTCCCGGATGCCTCGGTAAAAGAGCACCTGGCAAAGACTCCGATAGAAGAATTGCTGCGCGACGCGATTTATGAGGTGTTGAACATCGCCTCGGCCGCGATTACCACGGAAGACCGAGCAGTCTTCACCAAAATGGTGGACAATCCCGCTTACATTGACGGCGCCGCCGGAACGGTCTTCAAGAAACCAGACCGCAGAAGCTATTTCAACGTGACGGTCGATGGGTATCAAGGTGGGAAATTTACGATACTCGCACAGTTCACGCCGATTACAACGTGAACTGCATGAGTTCTACCCACGCGTTTACTCCACGCCGAGGGACCTCTGCATGGTTCGTTCCAACCGTGATGGCAGGCTCATTACCCATGGCACGACCGGCGTTTCATGGCAGCGCCCATGCCGGCTAAGCATAGGTTTATCGGCAGACAAGCAATCCTTGACAGGAAGATGCGCCTCTATGGCTATGAGCTGCTGTTTCGCACCGGCACCAGCGACTCCTTCGCCGGGGATGTTGAGGATGCCACAAGCCAGACCATCGATAGCTGCCTTTCGATGATCAGCTGCTCTTCTCCAACGAATCTATTCGTCAACTGTACGCGTGAGGCCTTAGTCAACCAAACGGTGATGCTGCTGCCCAGCAGCACAGTTGTGCTGGAGATTCTGGAAACCGTCACTGCCGACGCAGAGGTTGTGAAGGCGTGCAAAAAACTCAAGCGATCGGGTTTTCGCCTGGCCCTGGATGACTTCTCTCCGCATGAAGACAATCGCGAACTGGTCAAGATCGCGGACTATATCAAGGTGGACTTTCGTGCTTCTGGTCCCGCTGCGCGGCGGGAAATCTATGATATGTGTCGTGACAGCAAGCCTATCTTTCTTGCAGAAAAAGTCGAAACGCTCAGCGAGGTAGAGGCGGCACAAGCCGAAGGAAACACCCTCTTTCAAGGCTACTATTACGCGCGGCCGGAGATTATTGCCGAGGCTCAGATATCTGCCAGTAAATCCGCGTACCTGCAATTGTTTGCGGGCCTTGCTGAGCCCTCCCTGGACTTGAAGAAGATTGAGCGTCTTCTGTTGATAGAACCGTCACTCTGTTTTCGTCTGCTTCGCCTTGCGAATTCTGCCGCTCATGGAAGCCGTTTCAGAATCTCAACGATTCAAGCGGCTCTGCTCGCGGTCGGTGAAGATGCCTTTCGCAAGCTCGTGACCGTGGTTCTCGCCACTATGCCGTCGAACGGAACGGTTGATCGGGACGTAGAGCAGGCCCTTCAGCGGGCTCTTTTTTGCGAATCTCTTGCATTCGTTCTGGATGAAAGTCCGGCGGAGCTCTATATGCTCGGCATGCTCTCTATGATGGATCGAATGCTGAATGTCCCCATGAAACAACTGGTAGACCTGATTTCTGTCAACTCCCGAATTCAGGAGGCGTTGCTCGGGTGTGCGGACGGCATGGGCCGCGCACTCAATCTATGCAGATACCATGAGAACGGAGGCGCCTGCAAGCGGTTGCCTTCTGAAGATGTGCTTTTGAGTGACAACGCCTCGAACTACTTCGAAGCCTTGTTAGCGGCGGGCGGCATTCTGCGGTCGCTCCATGCTTGACGTTTGTGAAACTCGAACGATCCCCGAAAACCACGTAAGGGCCGATCACTTCGGTCTACACCATTGCGAAACCGCTTAAACGCAGTTTCGCAATTCTGTGCCCTGATAAG
>Ga0182015_10003405_pt1 | contig 17899 bp, 12 predicted proteins | sample 712P3MmetaG_FD_120478 | JGI IMG/M metagenome (GOLD analysis project Ga0182015, IMG submission 120478) | Permafrost microbial communities from Stordalen Mire, Sweden - 712P3M metaG | ecosystem: Environmental > Terrestrial > Soil > Wetlands > Permafrost | place: Sweden: Stordalen | collected...
AAAATAGGAAACTCTCACAAGGGACCCAAGAGAGTCAATGCAAGACAATGTGGACAGGGCGTTTCGGCTTATCCTCTACTCAAGATTCCGAAACGGCTGCTCTCGCTGACTTCACTGCTCGAACACCCCTAATATTAAGCCGAACATTTTAATTGAGAAACGCCGCGAAACGCCCTCGTTTCGCACCGGCGGGAAGCCCTTAAGCAGTGCATCCCGCGTCCTTTTAGCGTCCTTTTCGCGTCGTTCCCGCACCCTCGATCGCTGTTGCAATCAGGCCACAGAACCTCTCCGTACCCCGGTCGATGAGTAACATTGTTGGCGATGTTTGGTCCATTCCTAAAGCGCTGGGGAAAAATGGCCGACGTATGAAGATGTGTTAATAGGTCGGCCAGACACCAGGAGTGGCCAGTTCCAGCAAGTTCCCGTCAGGATCCCGGAAATACAGGCTTTGCCCGCCCCGGTCCCATCGGACCGTGCTTTCGATGACCACGCCATTTTCCGCCAGCCACTCCTCCCAGTCTTTCAGTTCAGACGTCTCGATCGGGAACGCCAGATGCGAATTGCCGCCTCCGTCACAAGGAGGAATCTTGCCTCCGGGAGTTGCCACGGCCTCGACCGAGGCGCCTTTCTTCGATAGCAGCAAGACTTGTGTCTTACCAACGTCAAGCGCGGTCAGCCGATCCGGCTCCGTAGATTTCGCCAGTACAGCAAACCTGAAAACTCGACGATAGAACTCGACGGCGCGGCCCATGTCTTCCACATAAAGCGCGATCTCAAGGACGCGATCAATCTCCCGCATGCCCGAAATTCCTCCGACCGCGCACTTTACGACAAATTACCACACCAAATCCATAGAGCGGTTGATAAAGGTGTGGCCGTTGAAAAACTCCCTCCCGCAAAGCTCACAAAAATAAAATCGCGCCTCAAACGGAGGCAAAGATTGTGATCTTTTTAATCGAGAAGGCCTGATTCCCAGACCGCGCAAAACCACCACCAAATTGGAGTTCCCTGAGAACCATCAGGAGTATACTATATTGTCTATCGTAGTAATAGACATACTATGGTAAGGGGATGGATGCCATGCACCGAACCAGCCGGAACGGAATCTCTCACTTCACGGTGGCCATCATCGGCGGAGGGTTTGCCGGTGCGACGGTCGCGGCACAGGTGCTACGCCAGTCGAGCGCGACCGTGTCCGTTGTGCTGGTGGAGAGAAGCGCGCGCGTGGGCAGAGGCATCGCTTACGGTACGCCCTGTGCGCAGCACTTGCTGAATGTCCCGGTGAAAAATATGAGCGCCTATCCGGACGATCCCGAGCACCTTCTGCGCTGGGCGCGGCTCCACCATGAAGTGAACGTCAAACCATGCGACTTTCTTCCTCGCCCGGTCTATGGCCGCTACGTCGCGTTTGTACTGCAGCAGGAAATCGAACTTCATCCCGGCCGATTTGAGCGGGTGCAGGACGAGGCGGTCTCTGTCGCTCGCCTTGGGGGAATGGCGGAAATCCGGCTGCTCAGCGGCGAAATGCTCCTCGCTGACAAAGTTGTGCTCGCCCTCGGCAATTTTCCACCGGGGGATCTCCGCCTGCCGGGAAAGACGCCTCACAGTCAGCATTACATCGCGGATCCCTGGGCGCCTGGCGCGCTGGGCGCTGCTTCCCCAAACCAAGGTCGGGGGAAAGACCAGAGTGTTCTGCTGCTCGGTTCCGGCCTGACCAGCCTGGATGTCGCCATCGCTTTGCGCGGGCAGGGATGCAGCGGAACGATTCATCTTCTTTCCCGCCGCGGCCTGCTGCCGCATAACCACGAAGCGACTGCTATCTGGACTCCGTTCTGGGACGAGAACTCGCCCAGAACCGTCCGCGGACTTTTGCGGTTGATTCGTACGCAGGTCGAAGCGGCGCAGAGACTGGGTAGCAGCTGGCGTGCCGTGATCGACTCTCTTCGGCCCTTCACGCAGACAATCTGGCGGTCACTTTCGCGCCAGGAGCGGCGGAGGTTTCTCCGTCACGCCCGGCCCTATTGGGAAGTGCATCGCCACCGCGTAGCACCGGAGATCGGTGTTGCTCTGGCTTCGCAAATACAGAACGGCTGGATCGAAATCCATGCCGGCCGGATTGTCGCGTATGCCGAGGATGCCGACGGGATCGACGTGACGTACCGCGGCCGCAAGAGCGGAGAACTCGAGTCATTGCGCGTCGGCCGCGTGATCAACTGCACCGGCCCTGAGGTGGATTGCCGCAGAATAGAAAATCTGCTGCTCACCAATCTCATGCGCGAGAATATGGCTCGTCCCGATTCTCTGTTTCTGGGCCTCGATACCTCCGAGGATGGCGCCTTGAGGGACGCTCACGGCGCGGCTTCTGACTTTCTCTATGCGCTTGGTCCGTCGCGCAAAGCAAGTCTGTGGGAGACTATGGCCGTCCCCGAGATTCGGATCCAGGCGTCACAGTTGGCAACTCTGCTGCTGGCTGGTTGCGAACTAGAAGAGCCCATGCAGCACGGACCGGTCGCACGCTTGCATTCTGCAGCTTAACGAGATTGCAGGTGATGGACCGGAGAGCGGTGAGCGAAGTGCCCGGTTTCTTCCCTCCAGTTCCCAGTTGAATATGTGCGGCGAGAAGGATCCTGGCATAAAAGACCGTGGCATAAAGGCGGCAGGCGAGCAGGATTATGCCGGAGTGAACGCGCCCGAGCGAAGAAGAAGTTCTATGAGACGCATGCGACTGCCGCCGGAGCTTAGCGAGATAGCCCACACTCTGCTTGACTGTGCGCTGACTCTGCGATCTCCTCCGGGCTCTCCGGAACGTGCGCTCCTGGTTGAGATCATTGATCCGAGGATTGAGACCACTAGCCAAATAAGAAAATAATCCACAGGCGGTCGACCGAGGCTTTAGCCTTATAATCCAGATCGCGGAAAGCTCAAGTCTTGATCTCGACTTCTTAAACGGGGATCCATCGACAAATCTGCCAATGCAATTGAGATGATTGACAATCGGATTCTGTCGGTGATATTTCTCTGCGGCTCAGTGGTTCCATTCGGCAATCCAGATTCTTGCGGGACGGCCGGATCCATACGATGGGGACGATAGCAGCCGCATTCAATTCATGTTTTCAAGGTGAGATACGTCACAGACCAACAGACGATCTGTATGTACGAATCAGTTCACCCCAACCATGGGCCGCAAGGTGCGGCTCATCCTATCCTTCCACCCAGGGACATGCCGGATCCAGACGTCGAGTCGTTTCGGTCCGCTCTGTCCGGCGCATTTGGTGACACGGTGTCGTTCCAACATTTTTCTTACAGGATTGAGGAGCCAATCGCATGCCTGAGAAAGCTGAAGTCCGTCATACGCTGAGCGAGCAACAAGCTCGTCAGCTCGCGAATGTCACAAAAACCGTTCCTATGATGGAAGCGATCACGCCCCGCTGGCTGGTCACGTTCCTTTCGTGGGTGCCGATCGAAGCCGGAACCTTTCGGGTGAACAAAGTGAAGCCTACGCGCCCCGGAACCCGCACCATTGAATGCAGTCCTGACGAAGAGGTTGACCTCCCCGAGATTTATGTGGATTACGAAGAGAAGCCGCGCGAGTACACGCTCAACGCGGTCACCACCGTGCTCGACGTGCAGACCCGCATCTCCGATCTGTATCGCAGTCCGCATGACCAGATCCGGGAGCAACTACGCCTGATGATCGAGAAAGTCAAAGAGCGCCAGGAGAATGAACTGGTCAACAACGCCGAGTACGGCCTGCTCCATAACGTGGTTCCGGAGTTCCACGTTAAGACCAGAAAGGGAGCGCCCACCCCTGACGATCTGGATGAACTTCTAGCCAGGGTCTGGAAGGAGCCATCTTTCTTCCTGGCGCATCCGCGAGCCATCGCCGCTTTCGCACGAGAGTGTACGCGCCGCGGGGTTACACATCCGACGGTAACAATGTTCGGCTCACAATTTCTGACTTGGCGCGGCCTCCCGCTGGTTCCTTGCGACAAGCTGGCGGTGAAAGCCGAAAAAACCAACATCCTGCTGATGCGCACCGGCGAGAAGAAACAAGGAGTCGTTGGGCTGTTCCAGCCAGGACTTCCGGGAGAGGTATCCCCCAGTCTGTCGGTTCGCTTCATGGGCATCAACCATAAGGCGATTGCGTCGTACCTGATCTCGCTCTATTGCTCGCTCGCGGCCCTCACGGACGATGCCATGGCAGTGCTGGAGAACGTAAATGTCGACCAATACCACGAGTACAAATGAGCAAGTAGCGGCGGACACCCTGACTGTGGAAGGCACTCCCGGCCCAGCGCAGGACGTACAGAAATATCAGAACTTGTCCGCCGCTTTTGCCTCATTACCGGATCCTGCAGTGATCGCGAGACTCGCCAACGAGTTCTTCGCCGCGCTGCCCGCGCAATCTCCTTCGGCCTTTTCGCCGCCGGGCGAGATCGGCCTGGGAGCGATCCCTGCGTCTGCCCCGCCCTTAGGGGCGGTACCCGACCTGCCGCGCGAGGTTCTGTCATTTCCGGCAGTACCGAGTGTGCCGTCCGTGCCCGGCGCTCCCGAGCTGCCTTCGTCTCCGCCCTTCGCGCCCTTGAATGAAGCGGACTTCCGGGCGATTGCCGCTTCGCTTGCGGGCGCGACTGGACTTGTGCCTCAGCCAACGGCAGTGGCTCAGCAGCCGGGGTTGCCGGCTTCGTCATCCCACTTCCTTGACGGAGAAAAAGGTGGGCCTTGGGCCGCAGCGCCGGTGATTCCGCCGGCGACTGAGATGTATTCCCTCCCCGGCGTTCCCGCCACGCCTTCTTCGCCACCAACCGCTCCTCCGAGCGGAGCTGATCTGGTTGCGCTTCCAGCTTCACCAGCACCCGCTGCCGCAGTGTCGCCCCGAATTCCTGCTCCACCGACAACTGCCGGGTCGTCAGCTACGGCTCTTGATGGCTCGAAGACGGGTCCATCGAGAAACGATCCGTGGGTTCCCGCTCCGACGATTCCCGGGGCCACCGAAATGTTTTCCTTTCCACGCGTACCGGGAATGTCTCTACCCGGAGGTCCCCAGCCACCTACAGTGCCGCCCGCGATACCAACTACGGAGGGCAGATCCGGAACCATTCCCGTATTTCCAGCGCAGGCGTCGACTGCGCCCTCGGGGCGTCCTGCTTCCGTCGCTCCTTCATTGCCGAGTGAACCGGATGTTCCATCTCCCAGGCCGGAGCAATCTGCGCCTTTTTCTTCCCCAACCTCATTTCCTTCGGTAAGCGGCCTGTTTTCTTTTCCCGGTGTTCCGGGCGCGCAATCTCCTCCCGGGGTTCCGGTCCTGCCTTCGTCCCTACCGACCAAACCGCCAGCCGAGAATGACCTGGCCGGACTGCCCGCGGCAGAAGCGGGGATATCGGCAGTCACACCGCGCTTAAGAGCTATCTCTCCACCAGCGATTGGGGGAGCCACAGCCAATTCCGTTGAGACCGGGAAATCCTCGCCCGCCGAATCCGGTAGCGTCGAGTCGTTCGAGTTCCGCCCTGATGTCGTCCCGAACCTGGGAGTACCCAAGCGTCCGCTTGATCCCCGGCTGATTCGCCGGGACTTTCCTATCCTCGAGGAACGCGTTCACGGCCGGCAGTTAATCTGGCTCGATAACGCCGCCACTACGCAGAAACCGAATGCTGTGATCGACCGCCTGTCGGCTTTCTACCGGCACGAAAACTCGAACATCCATCGCGCCGCCCACACGCTGGCGGCACGAGCCACAGATGCTTACGAGAGTGCTCGGGAAAAGACGCGTCGCTTCCTGAATGCTTCCTCGACGCGCGAGATCATCTTCGTGCGCGGCACCACAGAGGGCATCAACCTCGTCGCCAAGAGCTGGGGCCATCGCAACGTCCACAAAGACGACGAGGTGGTCATCACCTGGCTCGAGCACCACGCCAACATCGTGCCCTGGCAACAACTGTGTTCAGAAACAGGCGCGCGCTTGCGCGTGGCGCCCGTGAACGATCGCGGCGAGGTGATCCTCGAAGAGTATGAGAAGCTGCTAAGCCCTCGCACCCGGATCGTATCGTTCAGTCATGTGTCGAATGCGCTTGGCACTATCACACCGGCGCGCGAGATGGTGGCGATGGCGCACCGTCACGGCGCGCTCGTTCTGGTCGACGGCGCGCAGGCCGTCTCCCACATGCGCACCGATGTGCAGGCGCTCGATAGTGATTTCTACGTCTTCTCAGGACACAAGGTTTTCGCGCCCACGGGAATCGGCGTGGTCTACGGAAAGCTCGACGTGCTCGACAACATGCCGCCTTGGCATGGCGGCGGCAACATGATTGTCGACGTCACTTTCGAGAAGACTACTTATCAGAAGTCGCCGGCGCGCTTTGAGGCCGGAACTGGAAACATCGCGGATGCCGTAGGGCTCGGAGCAGCGCTCGACTACGTGGAACAGATCGGATTAGAAAGCATCGCCGCCCACGAGCACGAACTTCTGAATTACGCCACTGCGGGGCTCCTCACCGTACCCGGCTTGCGCTTGATAGGAACCGCACGCGAAAAGGCAGGTGTCTTGTCTTTCGTTCTCGACGACGTGCGCAACGAGGACGTAGGCCTCGCGCTCAACGAAGAAGGCATCGCAGTGCGCGCCGGCCACCACTGCGCTCAACCCATCCTGCGCCGCATGGGCGTCGAGGGCACAGTGCGTCCCTCACTGGCGCTCTACAACACTTATGAAGAGATCGATGCCCTAATTGCCGCTCTGCTACGCCTACAGGCGGGCCGGGGGCATCGCAAGCCGTAATCTGAACTCGAACTCGTCAACCGGAGGCACAGGCAATGTCGAGGGGCGATCGACCTTCCCTCTGCGCATCGTGCCCGACTTAGAGGCGATCCTGACGTTACGCCAAGGAACAGTTCTCAACCACGCTGGCCAGAAAGTCTCAGGGCTCTTCTCGAAGCCGCCCGGGAAAACCGCGGGCTGATCCCAGTCGGTGTGGGGACGCAATTAGGAATGAGCCAAATCAAATTTAGTTCCGGATCGCCGACCATACGTCCGGCGAATCTACTCACCGTTCGGAGTGGGATTTCTTGTGCAGGGCCATTGAGGAGACCCAGAACAAGGCCAGGCTTACCACCAGGATCACGAAAAACAGCGTTAATTTTAGAGTGATGGCGTAAGCGATAAGCGCTGCCGCGAATCCCCAGTACCAAGATTCTGCCTTGATTCCCTCCATCCACCTGGCTTGGCGTCCAGCGGAAGCAACACGCGGCCACAAGGAGGGCCACAAACGCGGCACCGCTTTGCAGTATGCGTGGTAGGGTTGGCCTTGGCTCGCCTGAAGTTCGGCCTCCTCCCGCAGGATCAACCGGTAACAGAACACTACCATGGCGATCACCGCCACGAAGAACCCCAACCGGCTCATCATGGCGCCCATGGCAATGATCATTAACACATTGGCAAAATACAGCGGATTGCGTACTCGCCGGTAGGGCCCGTCGGCAACCAGCGACTCACTCTTCACCTCGGACGCATACACCACGGAGGCCTGAAGGTAGGAGGAGGCCCAGGTGCGGATGAGAGCGGCTACAACCAGCAGAAAAGCGGCGAAAGCAAATAAAAGACGAGCGACAAGATCTGTATCCATTTGCCGCCCGGCCCCGAGCCAGTTGGCCAGCGCGACGGTCGAATTCTGATGATCCAAAACGTATAGGGGAAACGTGAAGCCAAAAATCAGCCCGAAGACGGTCGCTCTGTTCCGGAACTCCCAATTGCTGGCTTTCATGGATCGAAACTAGCGCCTGCGGTCATGAATGTAAAGCCATGTTCTTGCGAAGGCCTGCCGACCCTGATGAATGAGCAACTCTGGCCTAACACGATTAGGTTTGCCCACAGTACGACCGAAATCGAGGACACTCGAAAAACGCCTCGGCTTTCTCTTCCTCACTGCGCATTCAGCGACGCGTACCGCTCAATGAGGTCGGTCACGGTCTCGGGCTGATCCTCGACTACGTAATGCACGGCGCCCCGGATGAAGCTGGTCTCGACATGAGTGCATCCGTTGGAGCGGAGACCCTCTGCTATTTTGGGGACCAGTTGTGCAAATGGTGACCCATCCCCAGCCGCCAAGAGCAACGGCACGCCGTTTGGACCGCGTTCGGTTGCATTGAATTGCGCATTGGCGGGAAACGCGCGGTACATTTCAAATATCGCGTGCAGCTGCGCCAGGGTGGCGTAAGCCTTCACGTAATGGGCCTCATCGCTCGGCGTAAATTTACCGAACTGGAAAAAATAGCCGAAGTAGTCAGCCTGCCGTCCCACGACAAGTTTCTCGGCCAAGCCCGGAACCTGCATAAACCGAACATGCCACATGGCAGGATGCCCTTGAATCTCATCCCAGCCCGCAATTCCTGGAATTGCCGTATCGAGGATCATGGCCCCGCGCGTCGCCTCCGGATTACGCCGTACGAATGCGTAGGCTACCTGCCCTCCGATGTCGTGACCGACGATGTAGACGCGATCCAACTTGAGCGCGGCCACGAGCTGATGAACGTCCTCCGCCATATTCGCGGCGTCGTACCCGCCAGGCTTCATTGTCCCAGGCTTCGTTGTCGAGGCGCCCACTCCCCGTAGATCAACTGCGATGACCGTGAACTGTTTCGCCAACTGCGGCATGATGGCGTGATACTCGAACCAGTCTTCCGGGAAGCCGTGAACCAGGATGACGGCGGGCCCATTGCCTCCGCGAACATAATGAAGCGTGACCCCGTTCACCGTCGCGCTCTCGGACGCGAATTCGTCGCCTAACCCGGTTGCGAGTGGGCTCATATGTCGTCGCACCTGTGCCTGGGAACAAAGGATAGCGCATCCCAGCAGAAGGAACACGGGGAAGAAAATGAACCGACGAAGAGACCGGTTGCTACCGAGCTGTGTAACGGCGTGGGCTCTTTGCATGGCATTGCCTCTCACCAAACTGTTTACCGGATTTCCCCTATCCTTACATCCCAACATGAACCGACATTGTGATCGTAGCGCAGTCTCCACCCAAGACTGTTAGCCCCTCATGCCATTCACTTATCCGGATTTGTGGGCAATGGTTGGGTGCGAACGCAATGTCTCTCCAGATCGCACCAGCAACACCAGTGTTTCTCTGAGATCTTTAGGGGAAGGCGATCACCGAATCATCCGCGGGCAACATTCGGGATCTCGGTAGATCCGGATGATGGTCTTCTTCAAAATCTTTACCAAAGCCTAAGAACCTGAACTTATCGAAGATGAAGGGGATGCCTTCGGCAGCGAGGGCGGAATTGCCATCGGTCACTTGTAAATGCAGGTGAGCGCCGGTCGTATTGCCTGAGTTGCCGACTTGGGCGAGCTGGGCGCCGCGCTTGATTTTCTCATGCAAACGTACCCCAATGCTTCCCTGCTTCAAGTGGGCGAACGTCACGTAGGCATCAGCCGCAATGCGCACAGTAACGTGGTTGCCGGCTATGGTCTCGACCGTAACGAGAGGGAGCTTTCCCGGGGTGTTGTCTGGAATGCTATCGACAACCTCGGTCACCTCTCCGTCGGCGACCGCAAGTACGGGCTGACCGAAGCCCCAGAAATTCTCGTTACGTTCACGTGAGTCGTGGAAGATATCGCCGTTGTTGCCGACCAAATCCCAATCGATTGCGAAGCGTTGGGCGATGTAGGCCCGGCCATCAATGGCGATGAGAGAGCGGCGGTGGACAGAGGAATTGGATGGACCGTTCCCCGCGAGCCACACCCCGTCCTTAAAAGGCGACGACAACACCAACGGAGACTGCTGCAGAACGGGAACGATGATGCCATCCAGCGCGGACTCATCGTTTGGGGTGCCTTTGGAACGCGAAGGCTCGGCTACGTCAAACGAAAATCGATGGCGTAGAGCAGATATCCGTAGATCTCCTGGAACGGTGACATACATAAACGATCACCCGGCGGCCGATATCGAGTTTTCCCGGATTGCTTTTTGAAGCCATGTCTGACGATTCAGCCATTTGTGAAGATTCATCTACGGGATGTAGCAGTTCGGACAGCGACGAGCCGTTGTAGTCGGCCAAATTGTCGCCACCCATCTTTTCGCCTGGCGAACCCCCGCTGCCTGACGCAAACACCTGGATTTGCGTCAGCGTCAGCGAAGAAGGCCCGAAGTTGGGTGATATGCAGTTCATAGACGAGCACTCTCTTGCCCCCGATGATCACTGGCATTGGCGGCTTCGGAGCCACCACCTCTACCGGAGAGGGCCGCGCCGAGGACTGCGCAAGCGTTCGCGATGCTGGACAAAGAAAACAAATGACAAAAAGCAGGAATGCCCGAAGAACATATTCAGAACACAATTTAGTAGCCATGTCACTCTCCCTATGTTAGTAGTAGTTAAATATACTACTATGACGAAGATCTTGGAAATTGGTCACCCATGCTGAGGCACAATTACGCATTATGAGAAACAGCTCATCGGACGGACCCCTTTCTCTTTTGGGCTTCAATGCGCTGGAAGAGCAGGCGTATGCGGCGCTGTTGCAAGCTCCTGGGCAAACCGGGTACAAACTGGCACAAGCTCTTAAAAAGCCGGTCGCAAATATTTACAAGGCGTTGGAGTCCCTGCTGGAAAAAGGTGCCGTCCTGGTTGAGGATGGTGACCCGGCCTTCTACCGGGCGACTCCGATTGCGGAGCTATTCGACAAACTGGAAACCCAGCTGCGCCAACAGCGCAAAGCCGCCCTGCGCCAATTAGGCGCTCGCGCCTCTCCTCCCGATGAGCGCGTGTACCGGCTCGGCTCGCGCGAGCAGACCATTCAGCGGGCGCGAGGAATGATCGCGTCGTCCAAACGGGTACTGCTGCTGGACGTTTTTCCGAACCTGGTCTCGGAACTTTCCGCAGAGATCTCCGCCGCCGCAGCGCGGGGCGTGAGAATCGCGGGCCAGATCTATTCTCCCGCTCAGTTTTCGGGGGCGATGTTGACCCTGCGTACTGAACGAGATCAAGTCTTACAGCGCTGGGCCGGTGATTGGATGAACCTGGTCGCGGACGGCCAGGAGCTTCTCATCTCCGTGCTCGAACGCTCGGGAAAGGGCTTACATCAGGCGGTCTGGACCAGAAGTCCTTATCTTGTGTGGAGCTTTCACAGCGCCTTATATGCCGAAATCCTGCTCAGCCGGTTGCGCGTTGAGATCGAGAACGGTGCTGGCAGACGCAAGCTCCTGCGACTGATGGAGGACTATCACGACCGGATCGCAACCGATGCGCCGGGCTATAAACGCCTTGTATCCCAACTTTAAATTCGTTCACCTCAGGAGTTACGCTAGCCCCAGATGAATCGTTTCGCGGACGCGAACGGCGCCCAGGGCGGGTGAGTCGAGATGGCGAGACCGTCGGTCGGATGACGGGCAGATTGAAGGTCGACTTGGGGCCAGTGAGAGGAGTTGCGAGTGAAACTAACTTGTGGCAAAACCTGGAACGAGCGGCCTCTTGCTTCCTACTTTTTCCTGGCGCTGCTGGTTGCGCGTGCCGTTGCGACTAAGGCGTCGAATCGTGGGTCGCCGTGAAGGGACTTCAATTCAGGATCAGCCGAAAGTTCTCCCGGTGAGATGAGGCCGTTTTCGATGGCGAGGTTCAGATCGGCGAATGCTTGGTCCGGCAGACCTCTTGCAGCCTCAGCGCAGGCAAAGTTGTACCAGGCCTCCGCCACTGTGGCCGGCTGACTGGTTTTCGCCGCCGTTTCAATCACGTTGCGAAACATTTTCTCTGAATCGGCGTAGTGCCCCTCGCGGCTGAGGCCCAACGCTTCCATCTCCATGCTCTGCAACGTGGAGGTGTGGGTTGGTCCCAGCACGCGGGTCTTGATCTCGATCACTTGACTCTGGAGTTTGTCTGCTTCGGAGTAACGGCCCTCCTTAACCATGGTGAAGGCAAGCATCGTCATTGCCCGAAGAGTTTGGGGATGTTCCGGCCCCAGTACGCGACGCTGAGCGGCGATCACCTCGGAATACAGCTTTTCAGCTTCTGGGAAGCGACCCTCCTCCTCCAGATTCTCAGCCGCATGGGACATCGAAAGCAGGGTCGCAGGATGGTCCGGCCCCAGAGTTCCCTTCTGCGCTTTGATCAGTTCGCCATAAATCTGATCTGCTTCCGCATACCGCCCCTGCGGCGTCAGAATTTCCGCCAGCTCGTTCAAGGTGCTCAGGGTTTGAGGATCGTCCGGGCCCAGTACTTTGCGCTCTTCGTTCAGTGTTTGGCGGAACAAGTTTTCAGCGTCGGCGTGACGTGCTTCGTTGGCGTAAACATAACCGAGGCGATCCATGGACGCCAAAGTGGCGGGATCATTGGGGCCGAGAACCTGGCGCTGGGCCTCAATTGTGTTTTGCAACAACTTTTCCGCCTCCGGCAAATGCCCTTGAGCACGAAGGGTCTGGGCCAGATAACTTTCGCTCGCCAGTGTTTCCCGGCTGCGTTCTCCAAACATTGAGCTTTGAATTGCCAGCGCGTGTTCTGTCAAATCCTGCGAGCGGCTATACAGGCCCAGGCCTGAATACGTTTGTGCCATGGTTTCCATCAATTGCGCCTGGAGCTCCGGGTCCTTATTCAGGTTGTTGCCGATTTGTTGCGAGGCCTTGTCGAGGATTTCGCGGGCGGTGACCGTATTTCCGCGCGCCTCGCTTGGATTGGGGACCTTAAAGATTCCGGTCATAAAATGCGCGATGCGGTCTGCGCGGTCTCGTTGTTGCCGAATCTTGCGCAGCTCAATCGCTTGCGCTGCAGCAAAGCCGATCAACAACACCAGTCCCACTGCGGCAACTGAGACGCCCAGACGATGACGCCGAACATATTTGCGTGTGCGATAAGCGATGCCGGCCGGATGTGCAGAAACCGGCATATTCCGCAGATAGAGATTGACGTCGGCGGCCAATTCCAGCGGCGTCGCATAGCGCTGATTGCGGTCCTTTTCGAGCGCCTTCAGAACGATGCAATCGAGGTCTCCACTTACCTGTCTAACCAACATCCGCGGCTCATTTTGACGCTTGTGAGCAAGTTTGGCCAACGTAACTGCGTCCCGTTTGCGGATCTTCGTGCTGGGCTTGAGCGGATCACTTTCGCGCAGTTGCCGCAATACTTCGTAAAACGGCTGCTTGCTCCATTGGCTCACATCGAACGGCTCGTCGCCAGTGACCAGAACGTAGAGGACCACGCCTAGCGAGTACACATCCGTTCGTGTGTCAATGTCGGCGTTGCCATCAGACTGCTCCGGACTCATGTATCCCGGCGTCCCGACCCAGTCGCCGGCTCGCGTCATCATGGTTTCATCACTGATCTCCGGCCCAATGGCTTTGGCCAATCCAAAGTCGATAATCCGCGGCATCGGCTTGCCATCGACCTCCATGACCAGAATGTTCTCTGGCTTTAGATCGCGGTGGATGATGGCTTTCTGATGCGCGTGCTGTACCCCCTCGCAAACTCGCAAAAAGAGCTCCAGGCGCTGCCTGATGGTGAGGCACTTGTCGTCGCAGTATTTCGTGATCGGCACGCCGGGCACATGCTCCATGACGAAATAGGGCTGGCCATCGGGCGTCGCTCCGGCGTCAAAGACCTTGGCGATGGCGGGATGATCCATCATGGCGAGCGATTGCCGTTCGGAGCGGAAGCGCAGCAAGAGTTCGTCGTCGTACCGGCCCACCTTGATTAGTTTGAGAGCAACCTGGCGCTGCACCGGCGCGGTCTGTTCGGCGAGCCAGACCTGTCCCATGCCCCCCACGCCGAGACGGCGCAAAAGTTTGTAGGGACCGATGAATTTGGGTTCTAGACCTGCAGTTCCGCCAGTCAGCTCGGGTGACGAGCTGGCGATGGTCGTCATGGGATCCGGGGTTTCTGAAGGAGTGCTTGAACTTTCCGTTGCCGCAGGGTTGGAATTGAGGTCTTTTGCCCGACCCTCGTCTTCATTCATAGCCACTCCACAACAAATCGGAAAACCGGCTGAAGTTTAACATGGGCAAGACCCACAGCTGCGATGTCGCTGCCAACAACTCCAGATGCAGGTTTGTTCCGCCGGCGTAATATCTTCCGGGTCCGAACGGGAAGTGTCGTCAACGGTTCCGCCAGTTCCGCCCTTTTCGAAGCATCCCTACGCTCAACGCTACACTGGACGCATAGGAGCGAGTCCGCTGACCAGTGGCGGGAGTACCTTCAACGTCGAAACCTCGCCCTATCGCATGGACCAGAGTTGGCCAATTCACAATGAGTGTCAGTTTACGTCAGCTACCCGAATGGCTGACGACGCGACAGGCAGCCAGCGCCTGTTTTCTTGGCATCCGATTACGGGAGTGCTGGAGTTTTCCCCATGCATCTGCTGGCGTTGGTAATGGTTACGTTGGCCGTCACGGCGCGTGCCCAACAGCTTCCGTGTGACGTGGCCCTGGAGCAAGAACTCCCGAATTGTCATTTCACCGTCCGGTCGAACTATGCCCGGCATGGACGCGTACATACCGTGCGCGTGATGAGACAGGAGCTTTCTCCGGATCCGCGGGCTCGCCGACTCAATACACCGACGCTGTCTATTCAAGAACCCGGAGTATGGGTCGTCTTCAGCCCTGATGGGGATATGATCGAAAACGCCGGCCGCCTCTCACCGGACGGCAGCCCGTTAGATACGACACGCGAGAGGATGATGACCGAGGGGTCGAAAACCATGGTTATCTCGGGCACTGCTGGTGACCCGGAAGCTTTTCGCCGGGAGGAGAGCTTCGCTCCAGACGGGACTGTCCGGGAGGTCGCGTACCAGCACGAGAATCTGCTCTCCCGCCATGTTCGCGGCGAGGACAGGACGACGGGCTCGATAGAGGACACCACGTATGATACCGACGGTAATGAGATATCGTACTCCACCGAACGAAGTGACAAGCGCGGCCGAGTCGTCGAAGCGATCGTTTTCGATCAGGGTCGGCTGATGCTCCATGTATGCGACAGCTATGACGAGACAAGCGATGCTGATGCCGACTCCGAGCTGATCTCGCGGGCGTGGTTTGACAAGAACGGTTCGCGGTTCCGCGAGATCATGCTGCGACACGGAGATGCCGTATCCTGGTGGCAGCGGCCGAACTGCGACGAACTATGTCAACCGGACCACGGGGTGGCGCTCAATTTCGCGTTTGACCACTGGGTCTATTACGAATTTCAACCTGACGGATCGCTGTTGACCACAATTCAGCACCACAAAGGGCTTTACGGAAATATCGACAACGATGATGTCGAGCGATTGAACCAGGACGGCAAGATGTTGGAGAAGATCACCTACCGCTATGTGCGCGATAAACTCGGCAATTGGACCGAGCGAACAGCATCTGTTCTTGATCCTGCGACCGGTCAGATGGTGGATGTGCGCCTCCATAAAAGAGATCTGACCTACTACTGAGAAACTTAAGACGCTGCCGTTCCGTTTGGGCGGCGAGGAACCGCTCAGTAGGCGGCGTAACCCGGTCAAAACGTGTAGACGCCTCTTAACGTACACCCTCCAGACTCCTCTGCCATTGGCTTCTCCGTTGTTGACTGTGCCGGTTTGTCCCGGTGGCGACAATTTTCTGGTTTGTCTTCGCCAAAAGCGATAACATGGCCGGCCGACGAAATAGGGTCGCGATGAGAGTCTCGCACTTCAAAGCTCGCGCTTCGATTGTGGTGTGTTTTGCGCTGGCTAGCGTCTTGTTAAGTTCCGGGCAGGCGTCGCAACCATCCGACGAGGAATCGCTGGCGAGCTTGCGGGAACGCGCCGATCATGGCGCTGCGGACGCGCAACTCGCTCTGGGCAAAATATACTTCGCCGGAAAAAAGGCCCCCAAGGACGTTAAGGAGGCGGCGGTTTGGTTCCGCAAGGCTGCGGACCAGGGCAATGCCGAGGCGCAGGAGAATCTCGCCAGACTCTACTACACGGGTAACGGGCTACCCCAAGACTTGCGCGAAGCGGTCCGTTGGGTGCGCGTGGCCGCCGATCAAGGCTATGCGCCTGCCCAGATGGTGCTTGGACTGCTGTACGACGAAGGTTCCGGAGTGCCCAAGGACTTGAGCGAAGCGGCCCGTTGGTGCCGCACGGCCGCCGATCACGGCAACGCACAGGCGCAGTTCTGTCTGGGAAACTTTTATTTCTACGGTAAGGGTCTGCCCAGGGATCTCAGCGAGGCCGCCCGATGGTGGCGCAAGTCTGCCGATCAGGGCGATGCGGAGGCCCAGGAGGAACTCGGCCTGATGTACCAGGACGGCGAGGGGATGCCTGCGGACTTCAACGAGGCGGCGCGTTTGTTCCGCAAGGCCGCCGATCAAGACAACGCCACCGCGCAGGTCAATCTGGGCAAGCTGTACTTCCAAGGTAAGGGCGTACCCCAGGATTACGGCGAAGCGGTACGGTGGTACCGCAAGTCCGGCGATAAGGGCAATTGGGCCGCACAGCTTGATCTCGGCTCCATCTACGAAAGAGGAGCGCCTGGGGTGCCCGAAGACACCAGCGAGGCCGCGCGTTGGTACCGCAAGGCAGCCGATCAGGGCAACGCCGAAGCGCAACGCAGGCTGGGCAGACTGTACTTCAAAGGCGACGGCGTGCCCAAAGATTCCAGCGAAGCCGCGCGTTGGTACCTGAAGGCGGCCGATCAGGGCAATGCAGAAGCGCAGGTGAGCCTCGGTTTGCAGTACTACAGCGGCGAAGGTGTGCCCAAAGATTTTGCTGAAGCGGCACGTTGGTACCGTAAGGCCGCCGATCAGGGCAACACAAACGGAGAGCTTCTACTTGGCATGTTGTACTCGGGCGGTCAAGGCGTGTCGAGGGACCTCAGCGAAGCGATCCGTTGGAAGCGGATGGCAGCCGATCAGGGCCTTCCCCTCGCCCAGCAGGAACTCGGTTACTTGTACTCCGTGGGGCAGGGAGTTCCTCGGGACAATGTATTGGCGTACATGTGGACGACCCTTGCCTCCCATGGAATGGATATTGGGTCTTCTCGTAACGAGCTGGCCGCGAAGATGACGCCGCAGGAAATTGCGAAAGGGGAACGTCTGGCGGCGGAGTGGAAACCTTCCGGTAAATGAGACCTAAGAGGTCTGTCTCTTCAGAGGAGGTTTCTCGATTGTAGTTTCTGATTAAGAACTGGAAACGATCTGGGTTGCTGTCGAAATATATCGCGATTTCACTGAATGACCAGGGGCAAAACGTAGAAAGGCCTGATTTCGACAGTGATCGCGAGACACAGTTCCCACATCAACCGAGTGGTTCTGGCGACGCAAGTTCCTCGAAGGCTTGCCCCGTCAGTAGCACCGGCAGCCACCGATTGCGAATTCTTGCGCCGAACGAACGATAAAAGTCGATGGCAGTCGCGTTCCAGTCAAGCACTTCCCAGTGCATACCGTAGCAGTTGTGCTCGCGCGCGATTACAGCCATGTGCTGCAAGAGCGCCTTGCCAATCCCCTTGCTGCGAAACTGGGCTCGCACAAATAGGTCTTCTACGAACAAGCTGGGACGGCCTGCCCACGTCGAATAGGTAAAGAAATAAAGTGCATATGCTGCCGGTTGACCGTCCCAGTCGGCAACAGAAGCGTAAAAACTGGGATTGGCCCCAAAGCCATCGCGCAGCAGGTCCTGCGGAGTGACATCGACCTGTTCCAGTTCGTGTTCGAAATCGGCCAGTTCACGAATCATATCCACGATGAGAGTTGCGTCCGCCGCGGTGGCTTTCCGTATTACGAGCATGGGTAATCTCCCGCGCCAGCGCATTGGCCAGCGAAAGTGTTCGGCCGTTATTGTACGGGTACCCGTTACCGTTTGATCGCAACGGAGATTATCTGCGGTCCGTCAGTGCCCTCGACCAGACCCCTAGCTTTCCTTGCGAATCAGCCTCCCCAATGCCTCCTGATCCGGCGCCAAAAGGTCGGAGACCCG
>Ga0182015_10003406_pt1 | contig 17895 bp, 17 predicted proteins | sample 712P3MmetaG_FD_120478 | JGI IMG/M metagenome (GOLD analysis project Ga0182015, IMG submission 120478) | Permafrost microbial communities from Stordalen Mire, Sweden - 712P3M metaG | ecosystem: Environmental > Terrestrial > Soil > Wetlands > Permafrost | place: Sweden: Stordalen | collected...
ACTACCGCCCGCTTGCGCTCGCCAAGAGCTTGCTGTTCGTCCCGTATGCAGCCATCGAGGGCGTGCCCGGGAGCTTATGGCCAATTCTGCAGCAGGGCTGGACGCTGAATTACGATATGTTCTTCTACGCCCTGTTTGCACTCTCGCTCGCCGCCCCCCGACGCTGGCGGCTCATCGGGCTCACCTCGGCGCTCCTCGGCCTGGTCCTCATCGGCCGGTTGTTCGGACCGTTCACCGGCCCTTTGGCCTCCGTTTACACCAACCCTTTGCTCCTCGACTTCGTCGCAGGCGTGATTCTCGCTCACTACTGGTTGCGGGCGGCCCCGAGGACATGGTTACCCTATCCGCTGCTGCTGATCCTGATGGGCTTGTGCGCCATCGGTTCGCATTCGCGGCTGGTAGCGATGGGCGGTGCGGCCATGATCTTCGCGGGCTGCCTGCACCCACGGGTCTGCGCGACCCGGAACCCATTGCTCATGGTCATCGGCAACGCCTCGTACTCGATCTACCTGGTGCACCAATTCGTGCTCGACGCGCTTGCATCGGCGTCGCTGCGGACATCCCCGCGGATCACGTGGCTGTCATCCGCCGCATTCATGGCGGCGGCGCTGATGCTGTCCGTCATCGCCGGGTACCTATGCTTCCGGTTCATCGAGGCGCCGGCAACCTCCTTTCTGCTCGAACGGGTGCAAAGATCCAACGCCGCCCGCGGCGCGCTGCGCGCGTGCGGCAATGCCGCCAAGTGAGTCTGCAATGAACAGAGGGGTAACGTGCGCTGCTTCGTGACCGGTTGTGCCGGATTCGTCGGCAGCAACTTGACCGAACGATTGCTATCGGCCGGCCATCGGGTGGTGGGCTTCGACAACCTATCCACCGGGCATGAGCGGTTCTTGTCGAGCGCACGCGAGCATTCGAATTTCCGGTGGGTGCGCGCCGACGTCCTGGATTCGGCCGCGCTGACGGCAAGCATGAGCGGATCGGATTTCGTGTTCCACCTGTCCGCCAGTGCCGATGTACGCTTCGGCTTCGAGCATCCGCGTCGGGACCTGGAGCAGAACATCCTCGCGACGCACGGCGTACTCGATGCGATGAGAAGCACCGGGATCACCCGGATTGCCTTTGCCTCGTCAGGTTCCGTGTACGGCGATACCCCGCGGGTGCCGACTCCCGAAGACGCGCCCTTTCCGGTGCACACCTCGTTGTACGGCGCCTCCAAAGCCGCCGGCGAAGGCCTGATCGCCGCCTACTGCGCGGGCTTCGGCTTTCAGTCCTATATTTTTCGTCTCGTATCCCTGCTGGGGGAGCGCTACACGCACGGACATATCGTCGACTTCTACCGGCAGTTGAGAGGCGACGGCGCGAGGCTCCGCGTGCTTGGCAACGGCCGGCAACGCAAGTCTTATTTATACGTGCAGGATTGCATCGACGCGATGCTGCTGGCGATCGATCGCTCGAGCGGCGAGGTGAACATCTTCAATGTGGGCACCGACGACCATTGCGAAGTGAATGACTCCATCCGTTGGATCTGCGAGGCGCTCGGCGTCGCGCCGGAGATCGACTATAGTGGCGGCGATCGGGGCTGGGTCGGCGACAACCCTTTTATTTTTCTCGACACCGCCAAAATCCGCTCACTCGGATGGCGGCCCCGACTCACGATCCGCCAAGGAGTGCTCAAGACCCTCGATTACCTCATTGCCCATCCCGACTTGGTCGAGCCGCGCTCTTGAACGTAGCCGTCCTGGGGCTGTGGCATCTCGGGCCGGTGACCGCCGCCGCGCTGGCAGCACTCGGGCACCGGGTGGTCGGCTTCGACTTCGATGAGCAGCGGGTGGCCCAATTGAACGCGGGCATCGTCCCCGTCTTCGAGCCCGGCCTCGAAGATTTGGTTCGATGCGGCCTTAAGTCCGGCAAGCTGCGCTTCTCATCGACTTGCCGGGAAGCGATTCAGGATGCCGATGTTCTTTGGATCACCTACGACACGCCGGTTGACCCGGAGGGCAATCCGGATACCGATTGGGTCGCTTCGCAGATTGCCCAGGCCGTTTTTGGCATAGACACCGATGCCGTGGTGCTCGTCTCGTCGCAGTTACCGGTCGGGTCGCTCCGGCGTCTGGAACAGGCCGCGGGTTTGCGCTCCCCGGATCGCCCGCTGCGTGTGGCCTGCAGCCCGGAAAACCTGCGCCTCGGGAGCGCGGTCCATGATTTCCTCCATCCCGCCCGGATCGTCGTCGGTGTCCGCTCGGATCGGGACCGGGAATCATTGTCGCGGCTCATGGGTTCGATTACGGCGTCGATCGAATGGATGTCGGTGGAATCAGCCGAAATGACCAAACACGCCATCAACGCTTTTCTCGCGGCGTCGATCGCGTTCGCCAACGAAATCGCGTCGATTTGCGAGTCCGTGGGCGCCGAGGCCAAAGAGGTGGAACGAGGTCTCAAAGGCGACCGCCGCATTGGCCCCCGCGCCTATCTCGCCCCTGGCGGCCCATTCGCCGGAGGGACGTTGGCACGCGATGTCGTCTTTCTCAACCGCACGGCGAGTGCGAGCCGCCTTAACACCCCGCTCCTGTCATCGGTGCTTTCGAGCAATGAGCACCACAAATCGTGGGTAACGCACAAGCTTCGAGCCCTGTTCGACCCGCTGTCGCGGCTCACCGTGACCCTCTGGGGACTCGCTTACAAGGCGCAGACCGATACGTTGCGAGGCTCCCTCGCGGTCGAGCTCTGCGAGTGGCTGATTCGCGAGGGGGCGATGGTGAATGTCCACGATGCCCGGGTAACGGAGCTTCCGCGCCATTGGGGCGACGCCGTCAAGCGATTCGACCACCCCATCGAGGCGCTGCGTGGAGCAGACGCGCTGATCATCACCGCCGATTCCGCGCTCTATCGCAGCATCTCTCCGGCGCAACTACCGAGCAGCCCTGCCCGTTTCGTGGTGCTCGATGCGGATCGCGTGCTCGGCATGGCGCATGGCGGCGCGCCGGCCAACCTGCATTACTTCGCGGTCGGTCTACCCGCCCGGGAGACGTGAGAGCCATGGACCGAATACTCGAGAATCGATGCGCGATCATCACGGGCGCAAGCCGCGGTCTCGGTGCCGAGATTGCCAGGAAGTACCTCGAGGCCGGCGCCAGCCTGATGATCTGCGCCCGCAACGAGGCAGACCTCGACGAATCTCTCGCGGCGCTGAAGAGGCTCGCCGGAGGCGGTCAATCCGTCCTTGCGCTGCCGGCCGACATTTCCAAGAGCAGCGATGTCACGGCACTGGTGGGCGAGGCCCTGCGCGAGTTCGGACGCCTGGACATCCTGGTCAATAATGCCGGTGTGGCCGGACCGATCGGCGGCATCGACAGCGTCGATTGGCAGGAATGGCTCCGCACGATCGAAGTCAATCTTCTGGGAGCGGTTCTTTTGTGCCGAGCGGTTTTGCCGCACTTGAGGCAAGCCGGCCGGGGCAAAATTGTCCAGCTCTCGGGCGGCGGCGCAACCCGTCCCCTGCCTTATTTGAGCGCTTACGCGGCATCCAAGGCAGCCGTCATCCGCTTCGTCGAAACGCTGGCCGAAGAAACCCGCCTCCAGCGCATCGACGTGAATGCGCTGGCACCGGGTCCCCTCGACACCCGCATGCTCGATGAGTTCATCGCGGCAGGTCCCGAGAAAATCGGCTCCGAATTCCACGAGCGTTCCGTCCGCTGCAAGCGGGAGGGAGGGATACCCCTGCGCCACGGAGCTGATCTGGCCGTGTTCCTGGGCTCTTCGTTGAGTGACGGTATCACCGGCAAGTTGATCAGCGCTCCGTGGGACAACTGGCGAGCGCTGCCGGCCCATCTGGACGAGTTGAACCGCACGGACATCTACAGCTTGCGGCGCATCGTTCCCGGCGATCGCGGCTTGGGCTGGGGAGACACGGAATGAATGTCGGCATCATCGGCTGCGGCGCTGTCGGTACGAGACGGGCCCAGCATCTGGCGGGTGCTCGGCTCCTTCATTGCGTCGACTCGAATGCCTCGAGCGCATCGCGGCTCGCGGCCTCGAGTGCCGGCTGTACGTTCGGCACGAGCTGGCAGGCGGCCCTGCAGCGAAGCGATATCGATGCGGTGATCATCGCGACGATGCCCGACTCGCACGCCGCCATCACCCGCGCGGCGATCGACGCGGGTCTGCATGTTCTCGTCGAAAAGCCCGGCGCACGCCACGCCGACGAGCTGCAAGGCCTGCAACAGCTCGCCGCGCATCACGGCGTGCAGGTACGCGTCGGTTTCAATCATCGCTATCACCGGGCGTTCCAGCAGGCGAGGCACTTGGTCGATTCCGGGGTTCTCGGTCCGCTCTTGTTCGTGCGGGCGCGCTATGGGCACGGCGGGCGACTCGGCTATGAGAACGAATGGCGCGCGCGGCCCGAATGCTCCGGCGGCGGCGAGCTGATCGATCAGGGCGTACACCTCATCGATCTGGCGCGCTGGTTCCTCGGCGAGTTCGTGGAGGTTGACGGTTTTGCGCAGACGTATTTCTGGGACATGCCGGTCGAGGACAACGGCTTCATGCTGCTGAAAACCGCGACGCAACAGGTCGCTTTTCTGCATGTCAGCTGCACGGAATGGAAAAACACGTTTTCCTGGGAGCTCTACGGCCGCGACGGCAAATTGCAGGTGGACGGACTCGGCGGCAGTTATGGCATGGAACGATTGACGTGGTATCGGATGCAGTCCGACATGGGCCCTCCGGAAACCACCCTCTGGGAATACCCGGCCGCCGACAATTCCTGGTCCTCGGAGATGAGGGAGTTCATCGAGGATATTCGCCTCGGTCGCGGCTCCTCCCCCGGATTGGTGGACGCGTCCGCCGCCTTGAGCGTGGTGGCCAAACTGTATTCGCGGTCAGGCTATGATCATCGCGCGTAGCCCGTTGCGCATCACGTTGGGCGGCGGCGGCACCGACCTGCCCTCGTACTATGGAGAGCACGAGGGGTTCGTGGTTGCCGCCGCGATCGACAAGTACGTGTACGTGACCGTCATGCGCCCTTTCAGCCCGGGTATCTATCTCAAGTATTCGGCGCTCGAGCATGTCGAGACCATCGCCGAGATTCGGCACCCGATCATTCGTGAAGTGCTCGAGCGGCACCAACTCGAGCCGCCCCAGATAGAAATCACCACGCTCGCCGACATTCCTGCCGGCACGGGTCTCGGCTCGTCCGGCAGTTTCACCACCGCGCTGCTAAAAGCGCTCTACACCCATCAGCGAAAATCCGCGCATGCGCAGGAACTGGCTGACCAAGCGTGTGACATTGAAATCGGCCGTCTGCGAAACCCCGTCGGCAAGCAGGATCAATTCATCTCGGCCTTCGGCGGCCTCATCTGCCTCACCTTTCATAAGGATCACCGCGTCACCGTCAAGCCCCTGCGCCTGTCCAGGCAGACCATTTTTGATCTGGAAGACAATCTTTTGCTGTTCTTCACGGGCTACACTCGCGCTGCCAGCACCATCCTGCACGACCAGGAGTCTCGGACGCAGTCAGGGGACGCCGACATGCTGCGCAATCTCGATTACATCAAGGACTTGGGATACCGCAGCAAGGACGCCGTGGAGTCCGGCAATCTCCTCCGCTTCGGTGAGCTGATGCACGAGCATTGGGAGCACAAGAAGCGCCGCTCCCCCGGCATCAGCAACCTTCAGATCGATTCCTGGTACTCACTGGCCATGAGCAACGGTGCAGTCGGCGGCAAGCTGGTCGGCGCAGGTGGGGGCGGCTTCCTGATGTTCTACGCATCGGACCGGCACCGGCTGCGAGGCGCCATGGCGGAGGCCGGCTTGGACGAAGTGCGCTTCGGATTCGACTTCGAAGGCACCAAGATCGTGCTGTCGTGACTACGCTGCCCGTTGCCGTACTCGCGGGCGGCCTGGCCTCCCGGTTGCGTCCGCTGACCGATCGGGCTCCCAAGGCGCTCATCCACCTCGCCGGCCGCCCCTTCATTTTTCACCAGCTCGACCTGTTGAAGCGCGCGGGCATCCGTCGAGTCGTGCTCTGCGTAGGCCATCTCTCGGATCAGATCGAAGCGGCCGTGGGAGATGGCCGAGCCTGGGGCCTCGAGATCCAGTATTCCTTCGACGGTCCGGATCTTTTGGGGACCGGGGGATGCATCCGACAGGCACTCCCGCTGCTCGGCGATGACTTCTTCGTGGTGCATGGAGACTCTTACGGTGTGTGCTCGTTTCGCGGCATAGAGTCGGCCTATCGGGCGTCCGGGCGGCCGGCCTTGATGACAGTGCTGCGCAATGACAATCGATGGGATAAGAGCAACGTCCTATTCAGGCACGATCAGTTGATTGAATACGACAAGCGCTCGCCTCGAGCCGATATGACGCACATCGACTTCGGTGTCTCGGTTCTCTCTCGTGATGTGTTTAAACCTTACCTCGAATCCAAGATCTTTGATCTCGCCGAAGTATATCGGGCCCTGTCACTCAGCGGCCGGCTGGCCGCGTTCGAGGTATCGACCCGTTTCTACGAAATCGGCTCCTTCAGCGGCATCGAAGACACCGAAGAGTTTCTAACTCGCCGATCGGGTATGGCATGAGCTATACGGAACAGCATTTGCGGGAAACCGAGACGATCCTGCGGCTGCTGGACGTCGCCGCGATCGAGCGCCTCGCCGAGCTGCTCCGCCAGATAAAGGCGGCCGCGGGTCGGATTTTCTTTATCGGCGTAGGGGGCAGCGCCGCCAATTGCTCACATGCCGTCAATGACTTTCGCAAACTGGCCGGCATTGAGAGTTATGCGCCGACCGATAATGTTTCCGAGCTCACTGCCCGCATCAACGACGAGGGTTGGGAAAGCTCCCTGGTCGAATGGCTCAAGGTCAGCCGGCTCGCACCCAGGGACGCTGTATTCGTTTTGTCCGTGGGCGGCGGCAACACCGAGAGCAAGGTGAGCGTGAATCTCGTTGCGGCGGTCAGCTACGCCAAGGCGGCGGGCGCAAAGGTGCTCGGCATCGTGGGGCGCGACGGCGGCCACACGGCCCGTGTCGCCGACGCCGCCGTGATCGTGCCCACCGTAAATCCGGCGACCATCACTCCTCACGCCGAATCGTTCCAGGCTGTGATCTGGCATCTTCTGGTCTTTCATCCGCTGCTCAAGGCGACCGTGCCGTCATGAGAGGTAGATCGACCAAACCGCGCCCCGCCGTCTTCCTGGATCGCGACGGAGTCATCAATCGCGTGGACGTACGCCACGGCATTCCCCATCCACCGGCATCTCTGCGGGACCTCGTGATCCTGCCCGGGGTACCCGCGGCCTTGATCGCATTGAAAGCGCAAGGATATGCACTCATCGTCGTGACCAATCAACCTGATGTCGCGCGCGGCACGACGTCCGTCGAAACCGTTGCGAGCATTCATGAGCGCCTGCAGGCAAGCCTCGGGATCGACGCCATACTGACCTGCTTGCACGACGATGCGGGCGCCTGCGACTGCAGAAAGCCCAAGCCCGGTCTCTTACTGCAGGCGGCCGATGCGCTGCGCATCGATCTGTCGTCGAGCTTCATGGTCGGAGACCGCTGGCGTGATATCGAGGCAGGCCGGCGTGCCGGCTGCGGGACCATCTGGATCGATTGCGGCTATCTAGAACAGCCGGCAGTCAACTACCACTTTCGGGTCAAATCGCTCACCGAGGCGGCCGCCATCATCCGCGCGCAGACCGGGTCATGACCTCGCTCGGCCAACTGAAGGTGAAAATCTTTGCCGACGGCGCCGACCGGGAGAGCATGCTCGAGCTGTATACCAAACGCTACATCAACGGCCTGACCACCAACCCATCCTTGATGCGCAAAGCGGGAATCGCCAACTACCGCAATTTCGCCAAGGACATTCTCTCGGTCATCACCGACAAGCCGGTCTGCTTCGAGGTCCTGTCGGACGATTTCGGCGACATGGAGCGCCAGGCCTTGGAGATTGCGAGCTGGGCGAGCAACGTCTACGTCAAGATCCCCATCACCAACACGCGAGGGGAAAGCTGTCGAGCGTCGGTCGAGCGCTTGGCGTATCGACACGTCAAGCTCAATGTAACCGCCATCATGACCTTGGACCAGGTGCGTGACGTTCTCTCGGCGTTGAATCCCGCCGAGCCGAGTTATCTCTCCATTTTTGCCGGTCGTATTGCCGATACCGGCGTCGATCCCGTACCGCTCATGGCAAAAGCGGTGGACATGCTGAAACGGCACTCCCATACCGAACTCATCTGGGCCAGCTCCCGCGAGCTCTTCAACGTGGTTCAGGCCAATGCCATTGGATGCCATGTCATTACCCTCTCGAACGACATCCTCGCGAAGCTCCCGCTCCTCGGTCATGATTTGGCAGCCTATTCGCGCGAGACCGTCACGGCCCTTTATAACGACGGCCGGATGGCCGGCTTTTTACTGTAACGCCGCTTACCCCGGAATCGGCTGATCGGCTCGACTTCGCTCCCCAGAGATGCGAATCGACACTTGAGGATCGCCCACACCCAGGTCAGAGGGTCGCGCAGCATGCGAATTTTCTTCCCTTCATCGAACCCCCGTGACCTGTAGGAGACCGGCACTTCCAAGGGAATGAATCCCGCCCGCACCAACTTCCCCAGAAGCTCGAAGTCGAAATCGAATCGATTGCAGCTGAAGCACAAGCCCTCCAGACAATCGGCCCGAAACACCTTGTACATCGACGTCGGGTCCGACAAGCGGGTTGCAAACAGCACATTGAAAAATCCGTGAAAGAGCGCGCCTCCCAGATTCATCCAGGCGGAGCGCAGACCGCCCTGCGAGAACTTGCGGATGTTCCAGCGCTCAGGACCCAAATGGCGGCTCCCCAGGACGAAGGTGGTATGCCCCTGTATGACCGGGCCGAGCAGCCGCGGATAATCCGCGGTGTCGTACTCCAAGTCCGCATCCTGAATCATCAGGATGTCTCCCGTCGCAAGCTCGAATCCCAAGCGCACCGCATGACCCTTGCCCTTCGGCTCCTTCTCATGGACCGCCCGAATGCTCACCGAGTCATCACCCACATCACGCGCCGCGAACTCTGCAACGATATCGCGCGAGCCGTCCGTCGAGCCGCTCTCGATGATGATGATCTCTTTGTCGGCGCCGGGAATTGCTTGTGAGCGGACCCGCGCCAGAAGCGTCGGCAGCGTCTTAACCTCGTTGTAGACCGGGATGATGATCGATACCTTCATGGTGCGCCGCGCCCTCAACTGTCGCGCTTGCTGAAAAGTAGAAACATGAAACGAGCGCGGCGCAGATGCAGCCAGGCGAGGCGGCGGGCGCCGCCCACACCCATGCCCTGCAATAGGTGGCCTGACGGCCCCGGCACTCCGCGGAACACACGCGTCAGATTGAAATACGGAAGGCTTTGCGCCGCGAAATCCGCGAGGCCCCGTCGCACGTGCGGTGCTTGCGGGCCCGGCATGACATAGTATCCGCGCCGCCAGAGTTCCGGGAGCTTGCGCCACCACCAACGATATTTCATGTCATCCCAACAGTACGGGTTGAGAACGCTCGCGAGCACCCGGCCGTTGTGGGTCGTGAGCGCATGAAACTTGGCGAACAATTCGGCCAAGTCGTCGACCAGATTGAGCGGCGCAAAATTCGAGATGATCAGATCCGCGCGCCGCCCGGCACGAGGGACCTGCCGTGACAGAAAATCCGCATAGCTTCCGCGTTGCAATGTGATGGATTCCTGCTCGATGAAACTTCGGCAATACTCCGCGAAAAACTCGCACATGGCGGGATCGACGTCGTAGGCGTCCACGGTGAAGCCGCGTTCCGCAAAGAACCGGGCGTCGATTCCCGGTCCCGCCCCAAAGTCGAACAGCGCCCCGCCGTCCGGCGCCGCCCTGAGGACGGCCTCATGAAACGCGGCGCGCGCGCGACGATCCGATTCAAGCGAGGTGATGTGCTCGAAATACGCCTGACCGGTATGTGTGTGAGCGAGTGCATTGTCGAGCCTCGCCGACGGAGCGCCGCTCATGATGAGTCCGCAACGGGTGTCGCCGTGCGCACTGGGTTCTCGATATGATGCGGCATGACACGCAAGCCTGTCGCCCGGCCCTCCGATCTGCTCGCCGATCCGTTCGGTGAACGCGGCCCGTTGCAGCGATTGCCGCCCATGGATCTATTGGGCGCGCGTTTTTCGTTCGAGAGCCGCAGCACCGAGATGCTGGGTCTTGCGACCCTCGCATTCGGGGCATTGCCGCCGCATCGGCTATCGGCTCGAATTCCCCGTCTGACGGTGGCGTTGTTGGTGCAACCGGCGAACCCGAAGACTCGCCGTACGAGCCTCGAGCCGGCCCCGCTGCACATGCAATCCGGGGCCGGATATTTGATCGGCGCCACCCATTCCTCGAATTTCGTCTGTCTATCTCCCGCCGGGCGCATGGGTGTCGTGGCCATCGCGCCGCCCATGCTCCGGTTCCCGTACCACACGCGATACGAATCGATCGAATTTGCAGTGTTCACGCTCGCAGCTCGTTGCCAAGGGCTGATCTCGCTGCACGCCGCCTGTGTCAGCTTGAAGGGCCGCGCAATTCTACTGATGGGGCCGAGCGGTGCGGGCAAGTCGACCGTAACGCTACACTGCCTATTGCACGGCTTCGATATGGTCTCGGAGGACAGTGTCTTCGTGGACCCACGGACCATGCGAGCGACCGGCCTCGCCAATTTCCTGCACGTCACGGCGGAGTCGCTCCGTTGGGTGACGCGCGCTCGGGATGTCGCCGCCATCCGCAAGTCTCCGGTCATACGGCGCCGCAGCGGCGTAAAGAAGTTCGAGGTGGACCTGCGGCGGGGACCCTATCGTCTCGCGCCCTCGCCGCCGAGCGTTGCCGCCGTGGTATTTCTTTCACCCGAAGCCGCCGTCGGCGGTGCGCTGTTAACGCCGCTGTCGACATCCGATCGGTTAGCCCAGTGCATAGATGCGCAGGCCTACGCCGCGAGCCTGCCCACATGGCCCTTGTTCGAACGAAATCTGGCGAAGATCGATGCCTTCGTACTTCGCCGAGGGGCACATCCTCGCGATTCGGTCGAGGCGTTGGCCGCGATCCTCGAGTCGACCCGGAACTCCGCACGTCAGAGGTCTCCCACCACCAGACTGAAAGTCTGCAGATAGTGGAAGTCAGGCCGGCGCAGCGCGAACTTCGGATCTTCCGGATCGCATAAGCAGCTAAGTTCAGCATAGTCCTCTTCCGACAGGTAAGGCCGCAGCCGCTCACCCCAGGTGGCTCTGAAAATCGCATCCAGCAGGTAGCGCTCCGCGGCCGGCTCCAGCGGTGCCCTACGCTCGATCAGGGAGGTACGAGCCCGCACTCGAGGGAAGCCCGCCCGCTGCAACAGTCCGATCAGACCGCGGATCTTCGCGAGGTCCCGCTCGCTCAAGCAATAACGGTCACGGTAATAGGCCCTCACGGCTTCGTTGACCTGCCGTTCGAGGCGCGAATCCCATGCAAAATACATTTCCGGCAGGAATGAGCTTTGGCCGAGCGCGATGCGGCCGCGCGGAGTCAGTAGCGCGGCGAGGCGCTCCACGCCCAGCACGGGGTCGTGCAGATGATTGATGGTGTTCACGCACCAGATCAGATCGAAGCTTCCGGCAGCGAATGGCATCTTGAGCAAATCAGACTGTAGAACCGCAATCTCTGACGAGCGGCCCCGGCGTGCGGCCGCCACATGCGCCGCCGAGAGATCGATGCCAACGACCGATCCGTGGGGTTGCACCGTGCGACACAGCCAACCGAGCGCCTCTCCGGTCCCGCATCCCGCATCCAACACGCGCATTCCGGGCTCGAGCGCGAGGCTGTCCACGACCTGGCGAAGCTCGGGTTCGGCGAATGCATTGAAAAGGCTCAATTTCGACGAATAGTCTCGCTGCGCGGTATCGCCCAACAGGCCGGCCGTTACATCGAACGCCTGGCCGCCCGAACTCATTGCGCCAGCGCCGCACGCACCACGTGCATGGTTGCCGGCCGCGCCTGTCGCCGCACGACCCAGCGCAGGATGCGCCGTTGTTGCGACAGCGCAGACCACGAACTGCCCGCCGCCCAGGGCTGCGTCGCCGTGATCGTATCACGCAAGGCCAGATGCTCCGCATCGGGCCGCACCCGGCTTCGGGCGTAGCTCAGCATGTCGCTAATCGTTTGCGACCACTCGATGCCCGGAAACGCATCCACCCATAAATGCGAGTACGACACATCCGACAGGGTGCGCCTTCGCGTGGCCTGCCTCAGATGCCAGGGACATTGTGCCTTGAGCAAACCGAGCACCCGTTCGGGCGCATTGAGACCGTAGTAGCGCGCCATCAGCTGCAGCGGCGGCAGCGCCCACCACAATGTTCTCTGTCCCGAACGCCGCTGCACCAGCTCGTCCCAATCCGCCGCCGTCATTCGAACCGCGAGTAACGCCAGGTCATGAAGCTGCAGAAGCCGCAGCGACCGGACCGCCATGGAGCCGGCGGCATGCATCAGCAGGTGAGCCATCAATGCGGCGAGGGAGGGATAATGGTTCAAACCCGGCTGCGGTTGAGCCGGGAATACGATGTCCGTGATATCGGTGGTATGCAGCGGCAGCTTTTCGCAAATTCTCTCATGCAACTCGATCGTGATGTCATTGTTCGAGTGCTCGCCCAGCTCACCGGCCGCGTGACCCTCGAGCGGCGCAAAGCCACGTTCCTTCCAAGATTTTCGGTACTCATGATACGCAAGCGATTCGATCAGGCGTGCGGCGCGCGCTCCATCCCGCGGGTGCACCAATAGGTCCACGTCCGCCATCGGCCGCTCACCCTGCTGATAAAGACCGATGCCGTGCAAAGCAGCCCCTTTGAGCGCCAAGGCCGCCAAGCCTTGCGCGCGCGCAAGCTCATCGATTCGCATCAAGAGCTTTTCGATCCGGGCGTGCCGATCGGTCACATGGGTGCGTTGCTGCCTCAGAAAACCGACCCAGTTCGAGGGCCCCTCCCAGCGCAGGGCGCGCGACAGCAACGGCGATACTCCGTGCAGTGCCGCGGCTGCCTGTGCGACGAGCCACTCGAATTCCGACCAATCGGGTCGCACCACCGTTGGGCAGACGAGTTCGCCCGCGAGCGTTTCGGTGACCTTGATCAATGCTGCCTGCAACACCGCCGGCCGCGGTTCGGCACCGTCAAGCGCGGACCCGCGGGCCATCCTCAACGCACCGCCGCCGTTCGGCCACGGGGCGAGCGATATTGCGATTCGTTGCTCATGAGCTCCTGCCAGCGCCGCTCCAGTATTCGCGCGGCGCTTGCCGCATCCTCACGCGCCGCATTCTCGCCGAGGTTTCGGGGCGGGCGCTGCAGCGCGACTTGTTCATGCAATAAATCTCTGATCGAGCGATAGAACTCGCTGGTGTAGGCGCCGTGAAACATCATCTCCAGATCGCTGCTCTCCTGCCAATGCGTCTTGCCACTCAGCTGTGCCTTGACGAGCTCATGGAATTTTGTGCCCGGCAGGGGGTAAGAAACGCTGACACCGATCTCATCGGGGCGGCCCTCCTCGAGCAAGTCGCGCGTCGCGACGATATCTTCGATTTCCTCACCCAAGTACCCCAACTGAATGAAGAACCCGACTCGAATGCCGTCGGTCTTCAATAGGTCTCGAGCCGTGAGGATTTCGGCTACCGTCGTGCCTTTGTTCATGGCATCGAGCACCCGTTGACTGCCGCTTTCCGCGCCAATCCACGCCTCATAACACTCGGCGCTCCGCAACGCCTGCGCCATACGCTCACTGATCAAGTCCGCGCGAGTTTGGATGGTGAAGCGGACACCGCCGCCTGCCGCATTCACCGCTTGCCCGAACTCAGTGACCCAATTGACGCGAAATCCAAATATGTCGTCCGTGAACCAAATGTGCTGCGGATCAAAGGTGCGCCTGAGATGCGCCATCTCCATCGCCACATCTCTCGCCTCTCGCTGCAGATAGTGGTTCCCCCAAGTCGGTTTTGCGCACCATGCACAGCGAAAGGAGCATCCACGCGAGGCGGCCATGTTCAAGCTGAAGTAACCGTGCGTGTTGAGCCAGACGGACCGATAACGATCCATATCGACCAGGTCCCAGGCCGCGACTCCCTCATATTCTGTCGTCGGCAGAACGCGTGGGCCGGGCTGCGTCATGAGCTGGCGCTGCCTCAGGACATGGACACCCGCCAGACCATCGGTGAGCTCGGTCGCCGCCGCGGTCGGCCGCGAAGCGAGCCGCGCCAACAATTCCATGAGAGCCGACAGACCCTCGCCGATCAGCGTGACATCGGCGCCGGCCAGGAGGTAAGGAGCCGGGGCATCGCTGACATCCGGACCCGCCGCGATCACGCGCGAACCCGCTTGCCGCGCAGCGCCAATCATCTGGCAGGCCGCGCGGCGCATGATACCCAGGCACATCTTGCTCAAATAGTTGAACGTATCCTCGTACAGCAAGACGACTTGGGGCTGTACGCGCGCGAGCGTGTGGTCGAATTCCTCGACATCATCCGCGAGCATGGCGTCAAAAAAGGACACCTGGTATCCCGCCTTCCTGAGCATCGCAGCCACTTGCAGCGTGGCCAACGCCGGGTAAGGCTTGCCGCGCTCGAGCTGTTTGTGGTCCAGTCTCAAAAAATAAGAGTGGCAAACCAGAATCGACAGCATCGGTTCTCCGTGAGGTTCGGCACCTATACCCCTAGCTGCCCGGACGGTAGGGCAATGTCGCCCCCGAGCAAGCGCAGTACCGCTTCCCGAGTGAGTAGCCGCAATGCCCGCGAAGGTTTAATGCAAACGGCGAAAAACGTGCCCTTTTTGGCTCGCCGGCCTCGGAACGGGCCCGGCGCGGGGCCCTTTGACTCTCTTATTAGAAGTAGCCGTGCAGCTCGACGAAATAGAGCCGCTGGTGTTCGCCCGGGTCCTGCGGGATACCGTCGTACCAGCGAAAGCCCGTTCGAATCTGCGCGAACTGGATGGGCGTGAGCTCATAGACCACGCTCCAGCGAGTCTCTTCTCCGTTGGGCACTGCGCGATTGGGATTTAGGAACTCTTCGGTCACCTTGAGATTGTTGCCGCGGCCGATGAGCCAATCGGCCTCCAGGAGGGTCGCAAGCTCTTTGCCCTGGCCGTCGGCGATGCTCTTGTCGTCGGTCACCTCCGCCTGCGCCAACCAGGAGACCGGACCGGTTCGAAGGCCGCCGAAGACCCCCAAGGCCGTTTTCGCACCGATCGATTGGTCGTTGTCATTGGCGGCAACCCCGAACCGCCAGATCGACCGTACGTAGGCGACATTCAAGCTGTACTGCTTGCCGTCGCTGGTAACGGCTCCGCCCGCGGTGCCGTTGCTCGCCGCCAGCTGCGCATCCCAGTGCCCGCGCTCCCACCCGAACTCGACGCCGTCATCCGGCGTCGTCATGTTGATGCCGCTCGCGGTCTGAATGAACGCGGTTTGATCCTGAAGCCGCAATCCGAAAGGCAGATACATCTGACCCGCTTTGACATACCAGTCGTGTCCCGCGGACCAGTACAGTACGTACGCTTCCCGATTGAGCGCGCCGCCCGGCGCCACCTGCTCATCCACGTACGCCAGCAACCGATCGGGAATCACATTTGCCTCGAGATAGACCCGCGTCTGCTCCAGCGAGAATTCTTGAGACGTCGCGGCGTGCGGAGTCTCCGTCACCTGAGCGTCGAATCGCAGATCGCCACCGGTACGCAGGTAGTTACCAAGCGCCCCGGTCCAGTTGTCCGTTCCCGTGTCCAGATGCGCGCCCGGAATCACCGTCTGCGCCAAGACATCGCCCAAGGTACTGCGCAGACCGCCTCCCGTCGGATTGACGTGACAGGCATTGCACTTCAGCCCAAATTGAACGGCCAGATAGGGCTCGGCCTGCGCCGCATACCCGCCGAAGCACAGAGCTACGATCAGCCAACGAGGGCCGAAGCGAAGAGGGCCGGTCATGGCGCGGGCTCCACGGTAAACACGAACAAGGTATCGGCACCGAGAGTCCTCGCGTTCAGGTTCGCCACCGCTCCACCGCCGGTGCCCCGCACTCTGACTCGATAAACCCCCGCCTCGAGTGGCGCGCTCGGAGTGATCAACAGCACGGCAGGGTTGTGCGCCGCCAGCGTTGCGACGGCTGCAATCCTTTTTCCGCTGTCCGCCGCCAAGGCCGCTTCGGGATCCAAATCCGCGGCGCCCATGCGTTCGAGCGTCACGGTCGACTCGTTGACAAGGGATGCATCTGCTTCCTGGGTGAAAGTCACCAGGATTCGCGCGAGCGGCGCTTGCACCGTTGATTCATCGAGCGGGGCAGTCGTCTGTACCGCGAACATCTGCGACGCCGCAACCGCCCCTGGGACGTTAGGCGCGCCATTGGCTACCCATTGGCGAATCGCGTCGATGGTCGCCTGCGGCAACGGCGTCTCGCCGAGCGGCATTTGACCGCCTTCGATACCCGCGGCCCCCTCTATCTTGAGCACCATGTAGCTCATATCCGGATTGCCCGGGTTCACCCGCAGCAAGCTCGGCTCTTCCGCACTCGGCACGCCAACCAGCAGGTTATAAGCGTGCGCCGCATCCAGTTGCAGGCCTTCGGGCGCGCTCGCGCCGATGTGGCACTTCGAACAGATCGGGGTAAAGACATTATCCTCGATCGACTGAAGATCCGCCGTCACCTGTCCGCCTGTCGTGCCTCCCGCGCCCAGCGGCTGGCCGTTCTGATTGAGGCCGTCGCCATTGCCGGCGCAACCCGCTGCGCAGGCAAGCGCAACCAGCACGGCCCAGCATCCGCAACGCTCGATGTGCATGCTCCCTACTCACATAACGACGACATGGAGTAGGTACCCGGCGATCGATCGAGGGTTTAATCCATAGGCGGGTATTTTTCTTTCCGCGGCGCGCGGGGGGCTGCCCGCCGGAGCGCCCGGCCGTCTGACTTGCAGCCGGCCCGGGCGCGTGCGAGCCTCTCCAAGAACGCGGGCTAGAATAATGGGAGGCGCGCGTGAAACTACACCCGGGTCACGCGGAGTGGAAAGCCGTCGAGCAGCACCTCCAAACCCCAGGATGAATTGCCACAGCCAGCCTCAGCATCTGGTCCGCTCTCTTTCAGCGGGCATCCACGCCGAGCGTGATCAGAGTGTCGGCGTCGGATCGATAGATGGTCACTCGCTCTCCGTGTGGCAGTGAAAACGTCAATAAATCCTTGGCGTATCCTGACTTTTCTTCGCTCGCCCCGACGAGCCGGCTTCGATGGGTGTTCCTTAAACGGCCTCATCCAAGTAACTGTCGCGAATCGCGCGAATAGTCGGCAATATTCCCAGGAACACATCAAACAGGGCGGGGTCGAAGTCGCGGCCGGCGCCCCGCTCCATTGATGCCAGCACCTCGGGCTCGGGGATCGGCGGCTTGTAGACGCGCCGGTGCACCATCGCATCGTACACATCGACGATCGCGACGATGCGCGCGGCGATGGGGATCTGCTCGCCTACGAGATGTTGCGGATAGCCGCGGCCGTCCCACTTCTCGTGATGGCCGAGCGCGATCTCGCGAGCCATGCACAAGAGCGGAATGTCGCTGTTGCCGAGCATGCGCGCGCCTATGACGGTATGGTCCTGCATGATGCGGAACTCTGCCTCGGTCAAGGCGCCGGGCTTGCGCAGAATGGCATCGGGAATACCGATCTTGCCTACGTCATGCATCGGCGCGGCGACACGCAAATCCGCGATGCGGGATGTCTTCCAGCCGAGAGCCTCGCCGATGGCGGCCGCATACAAGCCGATGCGACGCACGTGGCTGCCAGTTTCCCCGTCGCGCGCGGCGGCCGCGGCGAGCAGGCGCATGGCGATTTCCTCCTCACGCAGGCGGATCGATTGCGTGCGCCGAAGGACCTCCTGCTCGAGCGCTTC
>Ga0182015_10003407_pt1 | contig 17891 bp, 18 predicted proteins | sample 712P3MmetaG_FD_120478 | JGI IMG/M metagenome (GOLD analysis project Ga0182015, IMG submission 120478) | Permafrost microbial communities from Stordalen Mire, Sweden - 712P3M metaG | ecosystem: Environmental > Terrestrial > Soil > Wetlands > Permafrost | place: Sweden: Stordalen | collected...
CGAGGCGCGTAATCTCGGCCAGTCCGCGGGTGATCAGCGCCGCGAGCGTGTTGCTGCCGAGGCCCAAGCCCTCGCAGATGCCAGCCCCGATGGCGATGATATTTTTCAACGCCGCGCCGATCTCCACGCCCACCGGATCGTCACTCGCGTACAGACGAAACGTCGGACCCGAAAAGTCGCGTTGGATGGACGCCGCCAACTCCCGGTCCTCCGATGCGATTACCACGGCCGTCGGCTCTCCGCCGGCTACTTCGCGCGCAAAGGTGGGACCCGACAAAACAGCGATGCGCGGGGGGAACTTTTCCGCGATCACCTCGCGCGCCACCTCCGACAGCCGCGACAGCGTGCCCTGTTCCAGACCTTTCGTAGCGCTCACGAAGCGCATCTCCGGCTTCAGATGTGGCAACATCCCTCGATACAAAGGGCGCGCGAAGCGCGACGGCATTACGCCGATAACGACATCGGCATTCTCCAGTGCATGGCCCAGATCCGATGTCGGCTCCACATTCAGCGGAAGCGAGAAGCCAGGAAGGAAAATGTCATTGACGCGCGTGGAGCACATGCGCTCCACCAGATCGGCTTCGTGCGCCCATAGCAAGACACGTGCGAACCTGGGTGCCAGTACGATCGCAAGCGCCGTGCCCCAGCTTCCCGCGCCGATAACGCACACCTTCACTGCGGATTCCCGAAGCGAAACACCGATTCCGTCCCCGTTCGAATCCTCTCGATGTTCTCCCGATGCCGGTAAATCACAAACCCGGCGGCCACCAGCGTCGCCAAAATCACAATCGAAGGCGGATGTTCGATCAGCCATGTAGCCAGCGGAAGCGCGCCCGCCGCCACAATCGATCCCATCGAGATTTGCCGCGTCACCGCCACCACGATCACCAACACCAGCAGCGCCGCGATCATCGGAATCGGCGTCAGGTACAAAAACGCGCCGATAAAACTCGCCACCGCTTTCCCGCCATGAAACTTCAGAAACACCGGATACGCGTGCCCCGCCATCACCGCCAATGCAGCCACGCTCATCCAAACCGCGGAGCCGTCCGACAGCTTGTCCGCCAGCCAAACGGCGAACACTCCCTTCGCGATGTCGAGCAGCAGTGTCGCCACCGCGATCCCACGGCCCGTGGTGCGCAGCACGTTGGTCGCGCCGATATTCCCACTGCCTTTCTCGCGCACGTCTTCGCCCGTCTTCAAGCGCACCAGGAGATATCCGAACGGGATGCCGCCAACGAGATATGCCACCACGACCGCGAGCAAGGGTGTCATTGTGATTGGAGGGGTGATTGGAGAGGGGCTGGTACGGGGGCCTGGAGCGGATACTCCGACAGTTTCGTGTAGATGGAGCCGGCCGAGCCCGGCTGGCTGCGGTACAAGTAAAATCGATCCAACACAAACGACCCGTAGTCCACCGACTCCAGTTGCGCGATCGCATTGCGCAGCGCCTGCAGCGGCGCCGGTTCCTTGATGCGCGCCAGCGTCAAGTGTGCGTTGAACGGCCGGTCTTCACTCGGTATCCCTAGCGGACCCAACGCACCTTCGATGTCCTTCACCAGCGCGGCCAGCGTATCGCCCGCGTGCACCCCCACCCAGAAGACGCGGGGATGATGTGGATTGGGATACCAACCGAGCCCTTTCACATCCGCCGTGATCGGCTCGCGCCGAGCGATAGCGCGCAACGCCGCCTCTAATTGCGGCAGCTTATCGTCCGGCCACTCACCGATGAACTTCAGCGTCACATGCAGGTTGTACACGGCGCTCCACTTCAAATGCGCGCACGCCCGCAGATGCACCAGCAGACGTTCTAACCGTTCTCGCACGTCCTCGAGCGGGTCGAGCCCAATGAATAGCCGCATGCTAACCTCCTAGCATACAAGAAGCACGCAGCATTCCAATCGCTCAGATTTTGGCCAGCTCAGCGCCGCTCAAGCGCGATTTCTACGCTCGTCCGGCCATCGAAGTCGCGCGCGATTGCCTGGGAAAAATCCTGGTGCATGGAGCGGCCGCAGGCCGCATTGTAGAGGTGGAAGCATATCTTGGCGTCGATGATCGCGCCGCCCACTGCTGGCGCGGCCTCACCGATCGAACGCGCGTTATTTTCGGTCCGCCCGGCCACGCCTACGTCTATTTCATCTACGGCATGTATGAATGTTTGAATTTTGTATGCGAGCCCGAGGGTCAGGCCGGATGCGTATTGATCCGCGCGCTCGAGCCCCTCTCGGGACTCGCCATCATGCGCCGCCGCCGTCCTTCCGCGCGCCGCGTCGAAGATCTCGCGTCCGGCCCCGGCAAACTCACGCTCGCCGTGGGCATCACGCGCAAGCTCAATGGCGCCGATCTGGTCGCCGGTCCGCTGCAAGTCCGCCGCTCGCGCGATGAATCACCCATCGAAGTACTCGCAACCCCGCGTATCGGCATCACCCACTGCGCCGACTGGCCGCTGCGCTTCGTAATCGCCGATAATCGCTTCGTGAGCCGCTAAGAGCTAAAAACGTTTGGCGGACTTGAGCGAGGGCCACCGTAGGAACGCCACCGGGCTGATGTTGAAATGCTTTCCGAGTTTTAGCGCCTGTTTCGGTCCCACGGCGCGCTTACCCGACAAAATCTCCGACACGTGGCTCTTACCCCCGAGCACCTCTCGAAGATCTTTTGGTGACTGGCCGTTCTGTTCGAGCAGGAACTGAATCAGTTCTGATTGCTTTAGATCGGAAGTAAGGTCTCTATACTCGTTGGATTCGAAGACCTCAATCGCGTTGCTGAGGTTGTCGGCAGATTAGATTCTTAACAGTAGCCAGAGCCCGTTGGCTGCCGGCTCGATCCTTAATCACAAGATCAGCCAGCTACCTTGCCGCGACGCATAGTTATGGGTTCGATTTGTGTTGCCATGGTCGCTACTCACCACGTTCTTCCATTCTGCCATTTGGGAACCCTTACGCGGGAGTGTCCTCCGCCCTCTAGCCCGGCTCCCGCCAGTGACGCATCTGGCCAAACTCGATCCGCGTTTCCCTCAGCCACTTCCGCGCCCACGCCACGCCTGACCCGCTCCCGCGTACCCTACCATGATCGTGATGACTCTGCGCCTCGCCCACCAACTCAACACCGCTCACAAGCCGCCAAGCACGAAAAAAAACACGACTAAACACAAAACTATGCGACTTGCGCCACCCGACCTCCTAATCCCATGAAAAATAACGAGAAACGCAGTCCAAACCATCTCCAAATTCAGGCTCCCCGCTCCTCCCGCCGTTTCCACTCAATCTAAGGCTAACCCCCGATGCCCACGCGGTTGTACGAGCAATTGCCTATACCCCTTAAGCTTTTCGCTGCGTAGTAATTCCCACCTTTGGGTCCTAACATGGAAACGAGATCCGGCTCATGAGGTGTCGCTACTGCAATACCGCGCTCGCGCCCCTGCGCAGCCTCGCCGATGGCGAGTTCTGTTGCGACGAACATCGCCACGCGTTCCGCGAGCAGCCAGCGGCCTCACCCGAAGTGATTCCCGAGCCCGAGATTCCCGTCGCACCGCCCGAGCCCGAGCTATCTCCCGCCCTCCGGATGCTGCGGCTCAAGTTCCCACTCCGGCCGCCGCGCGCACAGCCAGCCGCTCCACTCACCGCGGCGCCTGAGGCTCCAGTCGAGGTTGCATTTTCCAAGGCTCCAGAGCTTCCAACGCTGGAACAGAGCTTGGAACTTCCCGTGGAAGACCTCGATCCGGTCGCCGATTCCTACGCGTCCGAATCCAACGAAGACCTCACCGCCGAGTCATACCAAAACGCCGAGTCCAGCCAAGACGACGAGTCCTCCGAAGACACGCACCAGCACCCCTCCCTCGAGACCTGCGCCTCCTGGCAATGGATCCGCACAGCTTGGAACAGCGCCCCACGCGATTTGAAGCTGGTCACCATCGTACTGCCCGTTCTGGCCGCGTTGGCGGTTACCGGATCCTTCCCCAAGGTGCCAATCAAAACCATCGCCCCTGAACAGATGGCACAAGTGGAAAAGGTCGTCAACGAGCATTGGAAGAACCTGAACCAGACCATCTCCAACCGCGCCGCCATCTCCTACGCCGACGATTTCCGCTCTGGCCTCGACGCCTGGGAGAGCCGTTCCAACCTGACCACCAGTTGGTCGTATGACGTGGCGGGATTCGTTCGTCCAGGCCCGCTGGCCATCTTCAAGCCCACGCTCGACCTGGTCGATTACCGCTTCGAATTCCTGGGCGAAATCGATCAGAGGGCCATGGGCTGGGTGTTTCGCGCCGAGGATTTGAACAACTACTACGCCATGAAGTTCGTGGTCGTGAAGCCTGGACCGCTGCCGCTGGTCGACATGGTCCACTACGCGGTGATCAACGGCAAGGAAGGGCCGCACGTGCACAAACCCCTGCCGATGACCGTTCGCGCGGACATGCTCTATCGCGTGCTCATGGACGTGCGCGGCGCCGATTTCACCGTCATCGCGCAAGGCCAGGTGGTGGATTTCTGGACCGATCATCGCCTGCAACATGGCGGCGTTGGATTCTTTGCGAACCGCGGAGAGCGCGCCCGGCTCCGTTGGTTGGAAGTTTCGCATCAGTACGATGCGCTGGGAAGGGTGTGCGCCTATCTTGCGCCCTATGGAATTGAGGGCAGAAACGGGACTTTCAATTAACTATGAGCCAAACTACGTCGAGAACATCGTCTCAGGAATCAGCCAAGCCGGCCAACCTCGCCAGAGCGGTTTCCTTGCACATGGAGGGAAGACTCACCGAAGCCCTGGATGAGATCAACCGCGCGCTCGATACCGGGGCCCCAACGCTCGAAATCTCTTCGGCCAAAGCGCAGATCCAGTTCGAGCTGGAGATGTACGAAGATGCGGCCCAGAGCTACGCCAAACTGCTCAGCATGCATCCCAAGCATGCCAACGCGAACCTGAACCTGGCGGTGTGTCTGGAGCGGCTGGGGCGCTGGCAGGAAGCCGCGGACTTTTTTGAAAAGGCGGCCGAAGCGCAGCCGGACCGTTTGGATGCGCGGCTGGGGCTCGGCATCGCGCAACTGCATCTGGAAAAATCGGACTCGGCGGCGGAAAGCTTCGAACGCGTGCTCGAGCAGCAGCCCGACAACGTCACGGCGCTGTTCGGCAAAGCAGTGACCCTCCAGCTCCAGTGGAATTTCGACGAAGCCGCGCGAATCTATCAATCCATCCTCGCGGGCAACCCGGAGTTCGAAGAGTGCATCATCAACCTGGTGACCATCGGCATGGCGCGCAAGGACCACGCCATGATCTCCGATTATTCGGAAAAACTTTTGCGGCTGCGGCCCAATTCGCAGACCGCGCTGGAAGGCCTGGCCACCTGCGCGTTCGCCGCCGCCGATTACGACGCCGCGTTGAGCTACTGCGCCAAACTCGTGGAATATACTCCGGAAAGCTTCGACCGCTGGTTCAACTTGGGCGTGGCACGGCAGAAGACCGGCAACCTGGAGGATGCCGCCAAGGCTTATTCGCAAGCCGTCCGGCTTCGTCCCGACGCCAGCCAGGCGCATGTGAATCTGGGCGTGATTCAGCAGGAATCCGGCGATCTGGCCAAGGCCCAGGCCGCCTACGAAAAGGCGCTCCAAATCTCTCCCGACCAGTTCGAAGTGCTGCACAATCTCGCGGCCGTGCTCGACAAGCAAGGCTCCAAGGACGAAGCCGAGCGCATCTACACGCGCATTCTCGCCAAGAACCCGGATTTCGAAGAGGTCTGGTTCCGGCTCGGTTACCTGCGGCTGGAGCGCGGCGACCATCGCGGCGGCGCGGAAGCGTTTCGCACCTGCACCGAAAAGCGGCCCGGCTGGACCGAGGCGGAGTTGAACCTGGGCATCTGCTGCTGGAACATGGGCGACCAGGAGGGCGCCGCCAAGTCGTTCGAAACTGTTCTCGCGGCCAACCCCGATTCCATCGACGCCCTGCGCGGCCTGGCGGCTCTGGCGGTGGAGCGCAATAACCTCGACCAGGCGCTGGAACACCAGGCTCGTCTCATCGAAAAGGGCGAGCGCAGCCCGGAGCTGTTCTACAACACCGGCCTGTTGCTGCACAAATCAGGCCAGTTGAGCGACGCCGAACATCTGTATCGCGAAGCGTTGCAGGAACGCGATCAGTTTCCCGAAGCGCTCCTCAATCTGGGCCACGTGCTGAAAGGCCTTGGCCAGCAGGACGAGGCGCGCGATTGCTGGAAACGCGCTTTGGAACAGAAACCCGAGCTCGCCGAAAGCTACTTCAGTAAGTCAAACTAGTCCATGTGGTCCGCGTAGAAGTCCGCAGATTTGCCCGGCGCGATTTAGAGCGCGTGGTCGCAATCGAGCGCGCTTCATTCGGCAAGGACGCTTGGCCGCCCGAACTGTTCCTCGAGTATTGGCGCGCCAGTCCGGAACTTTTCTTGATCGCCCAAGTTCGTAACCAAAGTGCTGCGCGGCGGATCGCAGGCTACAGCATCACTCGAATCGATTGGCGCGGCGCCGAATTGGAATCGATCGCGGTGGACCCTCTGTATCGCGGCCGCGGCGTGGCGCAAGCGTTGCTCAATGCCACAATCGTCCGTCTGCGGTCGGGCGCCTTACGATTGATGGTCGGCACGGACAACGAACCAGCGCTGCGATTCTACGAGCGATTCGGGTTCACCCGCGTAAGGAAGGCCCCCCGCTACTACGGCGCCGGACGCGACGCTTGGCGCATGCGGCTGGAACTCGAACCATCAAGGCCAAAATAACAAACACACAAAAAGACACAACCAGATGCCAGTCAGGAAGTGCCAGTACAACGCCGCTACCGCCGCGCGGCCGCGCTGGCGCCGGAAGTCGAACAGCACCACCTCGGGACGCACGGATGCCTTGATAAGCAGGTAAGTCAGCGCCGCTATGCCGCCCAACAGATGGATGCCGTGCGCGCCCGTGAGCACGTAAAACAGAGAGCTGTGCGGATCGTGCCGCAGATAGATTCCCTGCGCGGCGAGCTCCCTGAGTGCGAACACTTGTGACGCAAGAAACGCGAGCCCGATCCCAACCGTCACCTCCAGCCAGCGCACATACCGCAGGCTGTTCTTGCGCTCGAACGCTCCACGCGCCAACTCCAGCGTCCAACTGCTTCCGAGGATCAGCGCAGTGCTCAGCCACAGCAGCGGTGGAACGTGAATGTGCTGCCAATGCACGGCCGCCTTGGCGCGCTCGTAATATACAACTCCGATCGTCACGAAGAGCATGCTGATCGACGCCAGGAGGAACTTCATGGCGAGCATTCCAGCGCCTGGAACACCGCGGTCAGGGTCGCTGTTGTCGTCTGGACCACCGCCGCCACGATCGTAAGGATCGTGACCTGGGGGCCCACCGCCGTTCGGACCGCCGGCTCTTACTTCGAGGGTTTCAGCTACCGGCATACATTCGTGATATCACATAAGCATGCTTGAAATCAGCCGGAGACAGTTCGGTGGCGGGCTGTTGCTCGCAGGAGCGGGATGGGCCCGTGCGGCCAGCGCCGGGATCGGGTCGATTCTTCAAACCTCCCTGCAGCAGCACAAGATCCCAGCCGCGGTCGCCATGGCCGCGACGTCCGGCAAGATCACCTACACCGGAGCGTTCGGAATGCGCGACTCAAAATCCGGAGTTGCTGTGACGCCCGAGTCGCTATTCATGATTGCGTCCATGACCAAGCCGATCACGTCGGTCGCGGCGATGCAACTGGTGGAACAGGGCAAGCTTAAGCTGGATGAACCGGCGTCCACCTATATTCCGGAACTAGGATCGTTGCAGGTGCTGCACGGCTTCGACCCGGGCACTGGCAAGCCGATCCTGAAGCCGGCTACCAAACCGGTCACTCTGCGGACCCTGCTGACGCATACCTCCGGCTTCTGCTACGACACCTGGTTCGCGGACATGCTGCGATGGGAGAAGGAATCCGGAACCAGCAGTCCGCTGGGGACGGTCGCGCCGCTGACTCCGCTGATGTTCGAGCCTGGGACCCGCTGGCAGTACGGAACCAGCGTCGACTGGAGCGGCCGATTGGTCGAAACCGTGAGCGGCTTGACCCTCGAACAATATTTCCAGAAGAACATTCTGGAGCCCTTGGGCATGCACGACACCAGCTTCCTGCTTCCAGCCGCGAAGTTCGATCGGCTGGTGAGCGAATATCGCAGGCAAGACAATGGATCTCTCAAGGAAGACCCGCGCAACTTGCCGAAGCCTCCCAAGGCTTTCAACGGCGGCGGCGGACTCCACTCGACGGCGGGCGACTACGTGCGCTTCATGCAGATGATCCTGCGGCGCGGGAGCGGGCAGAACGGCGAACAGATCCTGCAGGCGAAAACCGTGGACATGATGGCGACCAACCAGATCGGCGAATTGAGCGCGGGCAAGCTGAAGACGGCGCGGCCGGACATTTCGAGCGACGTGGACTTTCATCCCGGGTTCAAGGACGGCTTTGGGTTTGGCTTCTTGATTAACTCGAAAGCTTACGAGGGCGGGCGTTCGGCTGGAAGCCTGGCGTGGGCCGGCATAGCGAACACGTACTTTTGGATCGATCCTGGCAAAGGCGTGGCCGGCGTGATCATGATGCAGTATCTGCCCTTCGCGGACAAAGAGGCGCTCGCGGTTCTCGGCGATTTCGAGCGTGCGGTGTACGCGAGCTAGCCCGCGGTGATTGCTCCCATTTTCATCGTCGGATGCCCCCGCAGCGGTACCACGCTTCTGCGTAATCTCTTGCGATCGCATCCGCATCTGTCGTTTCCAGACGAGACCCACTTCATCCCGCAGATCTATAAGGCCTATGGCGATCCAGCCAATGAGCAGGAAGCACGGAGGTTGACAGAGGTGCTACTTCAGTTGCGGTGGGTACGCCGCTGGAAATGCGACTTCGACGAAACCGCGCTCATAGCCTGCCGTTCCTACGCCGCCATGGTCGACGTGCTCTTCCAAACCTGGGCGCGAAAGGAAGGCAAGCCAAGATGGGGCGACAAGACCCCCGAGAATGTCCTTCACATGCACACGCTCGGAACCATTTTCCCTCAAGCCAGATTCATCCATGTCTACCGGGATGGCCGTGACGTGGCGCGGTCGCTGATCAACTCTCCGTTTGGCCCAGAGAACTGGTTCGCTGCCGCCTTACTCTGGCAGGCGCGGGTGCAAGCAGGACGGCAGGCCGGAGCCGCGCTCCCAGAGGGCATGTACACCGAAGTGCGTTATGAGACGCTGTTGAACGATCTGGAAACCACACTTCGGAAGGTTTGCGAATTTGTGGAAGAACCATTCGATCCGGCGATACTGGCGCAGAACGTCCTGCCGTTCGAAAAGCGAGTGCATCGCGTCGCCGCGTTCCGTCCCTATTCGCGGGGGTACAACGGCCAATCGATCATCGTAAGAGACAACGCGAACAAGTGGAAAACCAAAGTCACGCTGAAACAGCGCATCGTATTTGAATCCGTGGCGGGAGAATTGCTGCGGGAGCTTGGCTACGAAACGGAAGGGCACGGAAAACGGATCCCGGCGTATGCCCGCTGGGGATGGAAGGCCCACTCGTGGATGATGGAGAATCTGGTCAAATTGAACACGCAAACCTGGAAGGATTTGACCGCCACGGTGGTACAGATGTCGCAAGCGCGGATTCGAGCAAAGCTTCGAACCCGGCTTCGGCGCACCTCCTGAGGGCCAAGCGTCAACCGAACTCGAGATCTGAATCTGCACGAAGTTCCGGGGCGATACTTGCGATTCGATTATTGGCACCGAATGATAGGAGATCGGCCTGCAGGCGAAAGCCGCCATCAGGTTGGGCTGCGGCTTCACACGGGCCATCTCCGGACGGAGTACGCGAAAGCGAGTGCCATGCAGGACTAATTCACCGCCAGTCATATCGCCTTGATCGCAAAAATAGATCAGCATCGACATCAAACGCCGGCGATGATCGAGGTGCACCGCGCGTGAATAGCCGGCATCAATGCGGCACTTGTGGGCGATGAAGGCGGGTTTGAACTGCTGGATGCCGGCGTCGATAAATGCCTGGGAATGGGCCGCGTCAAAAATCGGGGTCGTCCCAGTAGAAGGAAAACCCGGTCGGCCCGGTGCTGGAAGCACAGACCGGATAGTGCTATGCGATTTCTTCGTAGATATCCCGGCGAAGGAATTGCTGTTTGCAGAGATATTCAAACGGCGCCGTTTCAAGAGGCGCCGGAGTCAGGTCAAATGCATCAGACTTTTTCAAAAGCGTTCGCTCCTTCGGGCTTCGCCGCGATGACTTCAGCGAGAGATTGGGGCACTGCGGCGTCGTCCTCGACAAAGCGGCACCAGGGAATGTTACTCAACCAAGTTTCATGTAATTACTTGTTCTTGTCGTAGCTGTTCGGACGCGGAACGCTGGGCACCCAGCTTTGTAGCAAGCCCGGGGAATGGGGCTGCCGTCGTCGACGACAATCACCTCGAACTGAGATCTCGAATAGTCGAGCTGAGACATGGCTTGGAGCGAGATCTTCAACTCCGTGGGCCGCGAATAGGTCGCGATGACGATTGAAAAGCGCGGATGCTCTGCGTCGTTCAATGCCGTTCTACCAGCCCATGCGCTCGCGTAGAGCAGTGATGTGCGCCACGTGATGGCGGCCGTGCCAGGCGTACAGAGCAGCGTTGTTTTCCAAGCTGACCAAGCCTAGTTCGGGATGCCGGAAGCTCCGTTTCCAATCGGCCCCGGAGAGCGAGCGCAGCAGCGGCACCCAACGCGCGTGGAGGTTTTCGAGCAGCGCCAGAGACACTTCGACGGGCGCTGTGCGCGCGTCCGGCAACTCGGCCCAGCGGCTTTCTTCATACGGCTTGATCACCGGATCGTCTTCGGTCAGAGCCAAGCGGAAACGCACGTAGCTGTTGATGTGGCTGTCGGGGACGTGGTGCGCGAGCTGGCGGACGGTCCAGCCGCCGGGGCGGTAGGGAGTGTCGAGCTGCGCGTCCGCGAGACCAGCGATGGCGGCTCGGAGGCGCGCTGGAGTGTCGGAGATTTGCTCGATGAACCGGGTCAGGTCTTCGGCGCTGACCGACTTGGGGAAGCGGAACACGCCTACGGGATAGCGAAGATCGGGGGTGTCCATAGTGTCCATGAAGCTTAGGGTTGATGCGCGTCGCGCACTACAAGTCTCAAAGATTTGGTTTCCTTTTTATCAAGAGCCGCAATTCCGGACTGGAACTGAAATCTGCCGGAGTGGCCGGAGCGTATGGAAAGGATTGAACCCAGCGATTGGTCTTTGGGAATCAGGATGACTGTGGCGTCACGCACCGGCGTATTGTCCTTGTTCACGGTCTCGCCAGTAATAACCGGCCCATCGGAGGAGAGCGTAATTGTCAGATCATCGCCTGGATGGATCGGCTCGTTCGTCACGTCGCGACTCGCTTGGAAGACCGTTTTAATATAATAACCTCGCGGGAGACCGGTCACCCGTAGATTGTAGTCATCGGAGAACAGGTCTTCAATCGAAAACTCTTCAGTGGACTTCGCCTGACCAACCCGGCCTTCTCCTGCGAACGGATCCGGCCGGTTGAGCGACCGAACTTCAACGCGGATGCCCGTGGGAAATGGACTGTCATCGGGCGCATCGGAAACGATTATCTTACCCCGCAATCCAAGCGGCGGTCCAACGGCTAACTCTCCGACTGCGACATCGTGATCCGCGACCGTAAATCGCTGGCTGACAAATCGAGGTCTGTCTTCCCCATCGCCAGGATGGATACCGCATAAGCGCCAGACGGCAAATCACAGACCTCAAAATCCTCGCCCGGCCTTGCGTCTCCAGCGCTTATGAACCCTGCCCAAATCGATACCACCGGTGGCCGCTCAAGCGCCTTGCAGAAAGAACGACAACCGCATCCTGGACCGGCTTGCGGTTCGAATCCAAGATGCGGCCGGAAATCGAAGCAGCCTTGCGGACCACAAAATCAACGGACTTTATCGTTCCGGCAAACAGGTCTAGAATAACGGCGCTTTGCAGATCCCCATCCTCGCCGCCTTCGTAACCATCCTTCGCCGGATAGATCCTGTATTTCCCGGGCGCCGCACCGGTCAATAGGAAGTGCCCCTTCTGATCAGTTAACACCTCAAGGTCCTGCCCGTGAGCGATTGCCTTAATCGAAACGTCTGAAACGGGTCCTGTGTCATCAACGGCTTTGCCTTCCACCACCCAGGACTTGTCTGATGGAATCTGCGGAGCCTGTTGTGGCATGGTCAAACTCGCCGCGGCAATGAGCAACGTGCAGACGATGATGAGTCTACTCATGGTCGTCATTTATACCTGACAGCTAAGCAAATGGCCGGCGCTTTGCGCTTGCAACCGGACATCTCGAGACTGCGTCTCAAAGTCAAAGGCCGCGAAAGTCATCTGGTCCGGGATGGCGATGTTCGCTTCACTGAGGCGCGTGCGCTTCCATTGCTGCGTGGCGGGATGATCCACATACGGGCGAACTCCCCGTTGAAGCACGGCCGCGGCGAGTCGATCTTCGGCATAGCGTTCGCGCGCGTCGGATTCTTGGAGGACGGCGACACGTTGGGCTGTACGGCTGGGCTGTGCGTCCTGCATGGGTGAGCGAAGGATCGTTTGCGCCTTCTAGACCCAATTTACATCGCCGACATAGAACCAGGGACGCCCCACGGCTGGGGCGGAGGATCAGATCGCCCGCAACGTACGATGGAATCATGGGCAAAGACTTTTTGGAAGGAAGAACAGCGGTTGTGACCGGTTCGACGCGAGGGATCGGCTACGCGATCGCGGCAGCTTTATGCGGGTCCGGCGCGACGGTGGTGATCTCGGGGCGCAGCGAGGATGGGGTGTCGGAAGCTGTAAGGCGGCTGACCACTCCGTTGGCCGGGGGGGCCAAAGGTAAAGTGCTCGGAAAAGTTGCCGATGTAAGAGCAAGTACAGATGTAGAGGAATTGTTTGAATGGATGGACCGCGAGACAGACGGCCCCGACATTCTGGTGAACAACGCCGGAATTGGGCTGTTCAAGAGCACCGCGGAGCTGACGGTGGAGGAGTGGCAAAGGACGCTGGAGACGAATCTTTCGGGAGCGTTTTATTGCTCGCGCGCAGCGTTGGCGCGCTTCAAGAATCGCGGTGGCGGCTACATCATCAATATGGGTAGCTTGGCCGGAAGAGATGCATTTGCAGGTGGCGCAGCTTACAATGCTTCGAAATTCGGATTGACCGGGTTTACGGAAGCGATGCTGCTGGATCATCGGCACGACAACGTGCGGGTGACTCATATAATGCCTGGAAGCGTCGATACAGGATTCAGCGGCGGATCGGCAAGAGCTGATTGGAAGATAGCGCCAGAGGATATTGGAGAGATTGTACTCATGTTGTTGGGAATGCCGGAAAGAACTTTGGTGAGCCGGGTGGAAGTGCGACCCTCGAAGCCTCGCAAGTAGGCTTCTGACGATGGCCCCAAAGTATGGCATGCAATTTGCTCATGTAAAGTCGGGAGTGGTTGTGAAAGGGGCCCAGAAGACAATGGCACGCGTTAACGTTCCTTTAGATCCAACGCGCACAGGGCGGGATGCGGAGGTCCTGGAAGGTAGCTTACGCCGGATGATCGTCGGCCAGGACGAGGCCATCCAGCAGATCGTGAATATTTATCAGATGTACTTGACTGGGATGTCGCCCGCGGGACGTCCCATTGGGAACTTCCTGTTTCTGGGGCCAACGGGGTCGGGCAAGACGCGCATCGTGGAAGCAACCGCGGAGTCGTTGGTTCGCAATCCGCGCGCGGTAATCAAGATCGACTGCGCGGAATTTCAGCACAGCCATGAGATCGCGAAACTGATCGGTTCGCCTCCTGGATATCTGGGACATCGTGAGACACATCCGTTGTTGAGTCAGGAAGTACTCAACCAATACCATTCCGACACATGCAAGTTGAGCTTCGTGTTGTTTGATGAGATCGAAAAGGCAAGCGATGCGTTATGGAATCTCTTGCTCGGTGTTCTGGATAAAGGAACGCTCACGCTAGGCGACAATCGCAAGGTGGATTTCTCGCGCGCGCTGATCTTCATGACCAGCAACCTCGGCGCTACCGAGATGAGCGCACTGGTGAATCCTCGCCTTGGTTTCAATGCGGGGGAATGCGCGCGACAATCCCAAAACGGCACGGTGGACGAAAAGCTGAGCGGGAAAATGATGCGCAGCGGCGTTGAGGCGGCGCGGCGCAAGTTTACGCCGGAGTTCATCAACCGTCTCGACAAGATCGTGACGTTCAAGCCGCTGGGATCGCCGGAACTGCGGAGGATCCTGGACATCGAATTGAACATGGTGCAGCAACGGATCTTCAATACCTCTCCCGACCGGTCGTTCGTCTTCAAGGCTAGCGATGGAGCCAAGGATTTCCTGCTGCAAGAGGGCACGGACTTGAAATACGGAGCGCGGCATCTGAAACGCGCCATTGAACGGCTCCTGGTGCAGCCCCTGTCCAACTTGATCGCTACCGATCAGGTGCGGGGCGGAGACTGCGTCAATGTCGCTTTCGACGCTGAGTGCAAGGCACTGACTTTTGTGAAGGAAGCCGAAGGGCTGGCCGTACACGCTATGGCGGATCTGGTGGATCGCTCCATCTCCATGCCGGCCTTCGCGTTGGCCAACGGCGCCTTTATCGAAGCCGGCAAGACACAGAGCGCGCGGTCGTCGAAGCGAGCGTAGGGGACCGCTCCCCGTGGCTCAGTAAGTCGGAGATTAGCTGGCGCACTCGCCGCGTCCGAGCTGGAGCGAATACTCCACATCATCGCCCCAATCGCGGTACATCTCGGGCGAGAGTTCCGGCGGTTTCACCAGGTCGTTGGTCATCACACGGAACGTTTCCACTTTGTACCGCAGCACATAGTCGCGGAAGCTTTCACTGTCCAGACGATTCGCGATGTAGTGGTTGAGCACCCGCCGCACGGCTTCGGGCGCCGAGCGGGCCGGAATACTTTGCACCGCTACTCCAAATCGAATGATGCCGCCGCCATCATAGCCGCCCCCGAGAAGCATCAAATAGTAAGGAACTTCTTTCCCGTTGATCTTACGCGCATTGCCGTAAAATCCCACGTCCCCGATCCAGTGCTGCCCGCAGGCATTGGGACATCCGCTGACCTTGATACTCAGCCGGCGGACGAGCGAATCCGAAAAATCCTTCACGACGCCGGCGAGGGCCGCGCCCAAATTCATGGATTTCGTCAGCGCCAGGTTGCAACTGTAGGCCCCTGGACAAGTGGTGACGTCATCAATCTCGTGCGCCCCAGCATCTTCCAACCCGATTTGATGTAGAGCATTGTAAACTTGCGGCAAGGCCCGTAATGGGACGTAAGCCAAGACCAAATTCTGATCGATGGTCACACGCCAGAGCCCATCGCCGGCGGTGCGCGCAAGGTGAGCCAGCCCATGCATTTGGCTCCCGGTCAGGTTGCCTTGTGCAACCTTCACCGTGACCATCGCGTAGCCGGTTTGCTTCTGCTCGCGAATGTTGGTTTCAAGCCACCGTTCGTAGTCCGGTCCCGAGTGGCCGTTTGGTCCGAGAACCGGAGGCAGCCCGGCGCCAGTGCCCAGCGGTGGTGGTGCTGATTGAAAACCACCAAAGCCGTCCGGGACAACTTCCGGCGTGGCAATGCCGCCGTTGGCCAGGATGTCCTGATAGTTATTTTCGATCTGCTCTTTGACCCAGTCCCAGCCGCGCTCGCGAACAACAAACTTTAATCTGGCCTTGTTCTTGTTCTTGCGATTTCCGTGCGTATTGAACAGCCGGAGAACAGCTTCGCAGCGGCTTACCAACCGCTCCACGGGCACAAACTCGTCGAGCACGTGCGCCTCTACTGGTAGAGGCCCCAAGCCGCCGCCCACCAACATGCGAAAGCCACGCTTACCGTCGCGGATCACGGCCCGCAGACCGATATCGTGGATGGCCCCGATCATGCAGTCTTCCTGGCAGCCCGAAAAGGAGATCTTAAACTTGCGCGGCATGCTGTCGGTGAGCTCTTTGTGCAGGAACGCGAACGCGACCTTCTGAGCGTAAGGATGCACATCGAAAACTTCGTCGGCGAGCAGCCCGCTGAGCGGACAAGCGGTGACGTTCCGGACCGTGTTGTAGCAGGCTTCGCGCGTGGTCAGCCGGAAATCCGCCAGCCGGTGCAGCAGGTCCGCCACCTGGGGCAGCGGAACAAAATGATACTGGATGTTTTGGCGTGTGGTGAGGTGTCCCTTGCCGCCGCAGAACTCGTCCGCGATGGTCGCTAGCTGGTCCATCTGAGAGGCGGTCATCGATCCGCCCGGGATCTTGGTGCGAATCATGTGCACGCCGGCTTGGCGCTGGCTGTAAACGCCACGCCGCAAGCGCTGCGCCCTGAACTCGTCGTCGGTCAGTCCGCCAGCCATGTACTTCTCGGCGTACGAACGGAAGAGCTCAATATCCGCCCGAACGGTGGCGTCGTACTGTGCTTCCGTCTCGTTTTGGAGGTTCTGGGGGGGCGAGGGCACTTCAGCGGTCATGATTACCCTTATGTCTATAGAGATTACTATATTTCAGGCTCATTTACAATCCTAAGGGAGGCGCGCAAGTGATCATAGAAATGCGGACGTACAAGATCAAGCCCGGTTTCCGCTCACGATTCCTGGAGATATTCCGCTCCAAGTCCATGCCGGCGCACGCGGAAATCGGGATGAAGATATTGGGCCCATTTCTTTCGGTCGAAGATCCCGACACCTTCTTCTTCATGCGCGGCTTCCCTGATCTGGCGTCGCGTGAGCCGATGAAAGCACAGTTCTATGAGGGTGCACTTTGGAAGGGCGAACTGGAGAACGTCCTGATGCCGATGATAGAAAAGTATGAAGTAGTGGTGGTGGAAGACCCTGACGAGCTGGTTCATTGGCGTTAGCGAACTGGCCGTTTCGGCTCGTCCTGGGGCCATTGAATGACGGGGCGCCGTTTCTGCATGGCGCAGTCCCTCAAAAACAGATTGATGAGGTTTTGATAAGGCATTCCCAACTCGGCCGCCATTTCCTTGAAGTAGTTCACTGCGGAAGTATCCAGGCGAATGGTGATCTGGCGCATCAGCTCGTGGCCGCCTTGTTCCGGAATGGATTCAAGCAACAACTCGCGACTCCAAAGGCCGCTCGCTACCATTCGACTTCTTTTGCGATAGACTCATTTGCTTACTGATGTCTCTTACCGCAGGACAAAGACTCGGCGTCGCAATCCTTGTGACGGCAGGCTGCGCCTTCGCCCAGATCGATTTGGGCGGCGAATGGGCCGCCACGTTCCATGAAGACTTACCGCATCGTGGAGGCGTGCAGCTGGGCGACTACACGGGGTTGCCGCTCAACGAATCGGGTTGGCGCAAGGCTCAGAGCTGGGACGAATCTTCCCGGTCGACCTTCGAGCGCCAATGCATCCCACACGTGGTCACCTACGCGATGCGCGGACCAGCGAATATTCGGTTCTCGAAGATTGTCGACCCGGTGTCGGGAGAGTTGCAAGCTTACAGCTTACTGGGCAGTTACGGCCGTCCCAGCACCATCTGGATGGATGGACGCGAGCATCCTTCGGAGCTTGCGCCGCACACCTGGGCCGGGTTCTCCACCGGACACTGGGAACGAAACATGTTGGTGGTTGAGACCACGCATATCAAGACCGGCTGGCTATTGCGCAACGGCGCGCCGACCAGCGATCTCGCGACGATGACAGAGTATTTCACTCGCTACGGCAACTATTTGATGCTGGCCAGCTTCGTGAACGATTTGATCTACCTGGACGAGCCGCTCATTCGAACTTCGAACTTTGTGCTGAGCCTCACTACCAATGCCGATGCCTGGGGAAATTGCGGGCCCGCACAGATCTTCGACGAACTCGGCGGGCGTCCGCACGGTTGGGTGCCGCACTACCTTCCCG
>Ga0182015_10003410_pt1 | contig 17869 bp, 20 predicted proteins | sample 712P3MmetaG_FD_120478 | JGI IMG/M metagenome (GOLD analysis project Ga0182015, IMG submission 120478) | Permafrost microbial communities from Stordalen Mire, Sweden - 712P3M metaG | ecosystem: Environmental > Terrestrial > Soil > Wetlands > Permafrost | place: Sweden: Stordalen | collected...
AGCATCTCGATGGAGCCGCCGACCGGCCGTCGTTCAGGCCGCAGAAATGGGACGGCGCAGGCGCGCGTGAGTGCCAAAGTTGAAGTGGAAGGCGGCGGAATTCACGTCGAGCGGCGCTTCACCCAGGAAGGCGTGCATCCGTTCGACGAGGTCACCTGGGAATCCCGGACCGCGGCGATCGGCAACGAGAAGGGCGAGAGCGTCTTCGAGCAGAAGGACTGCGAGATCCCGACGTTCTGGTCACAGATGGCCACAAACGTCGTGGTGAGCAAGTACTTCCGCGGCAAGCTCGGCACCCCCGGTCGCGAGACCAGTGTCAAGCAGATGATCTCGCGGGTTGCGGACACCATCGGCAAGTGGGGCCGCGAAGGCGGCTATTTCGCCACCGAGACCGACGCCCAGGCGTTCCAGGACGAGCTGACCCATCTGCTGCTCCATCAGAAGATGAGCTTCAACAGCCCGGTGTGGTTCAACCTCGGCGTCGCCACGAGCAAGCCACAAATCTCGGCGTGCTTCATAAACAGTGTCGAGGACACGATGGAGTCGATCCTCACGCTGGCCAAGACCGAGGGGATGCTCTTCAAGTACGGCAGCGGCACGGGGACCAATCTCTCCACGATCCGCTCCGCGACCGAGTCGCTCGCCGGCGGCGGTACCGCCAGCGGACCGGTGTCCTTCATGAAGGGCTTTGACGCCTTTGCGGGTGTCATCAAGAGCGGTGGGACCACCCGCCGCGCCGCCAAGATGGTCATCCTCAACGCGGACCACCCCGACGTCGAGGAGTTCATCACCTGCAAGGTGAGCGAGGAGCGCAAGGCGTGGGCGCTCATCGAGGCCGGCTACGACAGCGCCTTCACCGGCGAGGCGTACGCGTCGGTCTTCTTCCAGAACAGCAACAACTCGGTGCGCGTCACCGACGAATTCATGCGCGCGGTGCAGGACGACCGCGACTGGCATCTGCGCGCGGTCACCGACTCCAACCGGATCCTCAAGACCGTGAAGGCGCGCGAGCTGATGCGCCTCATCGCCGAGTCCGCTTGGCAGTGCGGCGATCCCGGCATGCAGTACGACACCACCATCAACGACTGGCACACCAGCGCGGTGACCGGTCGGATCAACGCCAGCAACCCTTGCAGCGAGTACATGTTCCTCGACGACACGAGCTGCAACCTGGCGTCCATCAACCTCACCCGCTTCCTCAATGACGACGGCTCCATCGACATCGAGGCCTACAAGCACGCGATCCACATCACGATCACGGCGCAGGAGATCCTGGTCAGCAACGCTTCGTACCCGACCGAGAAGATCGCCAGGAACAGCGAGGAGTTCCGCCCGCTCGGTCTCGGCTATGCGAACCTCGGCGCGCTGCTCATGGCACGCGGCGTCCCTTACGACTCTCCGCAGGGTCGCGACCTGGCCGCCTGCCTCACGTCGATCCTCACCGGCGAGGCGTACGCGCAGTCCGCACGCATCGCCCGCGAGATCGGTCCGTTCAGCGGCTATGCCGCCAACCGCCAGCCCATGCTGCGCGTGGTCGGCAAGCATCGCGAAGCCGCGTATAACATCCCCACCGACAACATCGAGCCCGACCTCGTCGGTGCCGCCCGGCACGCCTGGGACGAAGCGCACGAGCTCGGCGCACGTCACGGCTATCGCAACGCACAGGCGACGGTGCTCGCTCCCACCGGGACGATCAGCTTCATGCTCGACTGCGACACCACCGGTGTCGAGCCGGACATCGCGCTCGTCAAGTACAAGAAGCTCGTTGGTGGCGGCATGCTGAAGATGGTCAACGGCACCGTGCCCGCCGCGCTTCGCCGGCTCGGCTACGGCGAGACCGCAATCGCCGACATCATCGCCTTCATCGACGACAACGACACCATCGAGGGTGCGCCGACGCTGCGCGAGGAGGATGTCGCCGTCTTCGACTGCGCGTTCACACCACAGAACGGCAAGCGCTCGATCACCTGGCAGGGACACCTCCGGATGATGGCCGCGGTGCAGCCGTTCATCAGCGGCGCGATCTCCAAGACGGTGAACATGCCCAACGAGGCAACCGTCGAGGACATCGAGAGGGCATACACGGACGGATGGAAGCTCGGGCTCAAGGCGGTCGCGATCTACCGCGATGGCAGCAAGCGCAGCCAGCCGTTGGCAACGAGCATGGACAAGACGACCGGGCATCGTGTCCAAGTCGTCGAGCGCCCACTGCGCAAGCGCCTTCCTGCCGAGCGCACAGCGATCACGCACAAGTTCGAGGTGGGCGGGCACGAGGGCTACATCACGGTCGGCCTCTATGAGGACGGCACGCCCGGCGAGATCTTCCTGCGCATGGCCAAGGAAGGCTCCACGGTCAGCGGACTGATGGACTCGTTCGCAACTGCCGTGTCGCTCGCGCTCCAGTACGGCGTGCCGCTTCCCGCGCTGGTCGACAAGTTCTCGCACACGCGCTTCGACCCGCAGGGCTTCACGCGCAACCCGGAGATCCCGATCGCCAAGTCGGTGATGGATTACATCTTCCGCTGGCTCGCGTCGCGCTTCCTGCCGCAGGAGGAGCGCGATCGCCTCGGCATCATCCGACGCGAACCCGACGGCAGCGTCACCGAGCCGGTGTCAGCCGCCGACGCGGAGATCGAAGCCATGGCAGCCGCCGCAGTGGCGGTTCCTACCGCACCGGCGCGTAAGCCCATCGCCGCGATTCCAACCACGAGCGCCGGCGCATTCATCAACCAGGAAGACGCACCCACCTGCAGCGACTGCGGCAGCCTGATGGTGCGCAATGGCGCTTGCTACAAGTGCCACAACTGCGGAGCCACGAGCGGCTGCAGCTGATGATTCCTTAGCACCTCCTCCCCTCTCGCCCGGGCCGCCTCCGAAACGCTTGGAGGCGGCCCTCTGCGTCTGGGTAGTGGCTGAGTTCGCTACCGCTCGGCAACCGCTTTGAGACCCTCGAGGACTGGTCCCCAGTTGTTCGCGGCCATCTGGTCTGCCGCATCCTGGCTCTCGTTGCCGTCCTGCTGGAGTGTGAGGGTCGTGGTCGTGTCGTTGCCGTCGAGCGTGTAGGTCACCGTGTAGTAGTTCTCGGGCTTGTCCTCGGCCCCGCTCATCGAGCTCCAGTACGTCGTGCTGAGTGTCTTCTTCGGCTCGAACGCGAGCACGACTCCCTTGTCCTGATACGACGTGCCTTTCCACTCGCCGCTCCAGGTGATCGGACTGCCAACACTCCAGTCAGTCTCGATCGTGGTGCCGTGCATGTACTCCTTCACCTTCTCCGGATCGGTCAGCGCCTGCCAGACGGCCTCAACGGGCGCATGGATCGTGATGCTCTTCTCGGCGACGAACGATGCTTTCAAAGCCTCTCCTCCATGGTGGTTTTGCACCTAGTATCGGCTGCCTGTCACCGGCATCGCTCGCGCTCGAGCAGGCGACACGGTAGGTACAATCGCAGCGGCGTGCGTGTCCTTGATCTGGTGATCCTGGCGATGTGGGTGCTCTTCTGGCTGTACTGGCTCGCATCTGCAGCGAGCGCCAAGAGCAGTCGATCGCCGTCGAATCTCTCCATGGGAATTGGCCTCAGGGTCGTCGCTTTTCTCCTGATCGTGCTCCTGCTTCGCACCAACGTCATCACAGAGAACTCGTTCGGCGCCGTCGAGAGTCCGGTCGCGCGGGGAGTCGGTTTCGGTCTCTTTATCCTGGGGTTGGCCCTGGCGGTTTGGGCTCGAGTGTTCCTTGGGCGAAACTGGGGAACACCGATGTCCGAGAAGGTCGATGCCACGCTCGTGACGACCGGCCCGTACCGGTACATTCGGCACCCCATCTATGCCGGCCTCATCCTCGCCATGGTCGGCACCGCGTTGGCCGTCACCATCTACTGGTTGATCGTTGCGCTGGTGCTTGGGATCTATTTCGTGTACAGCGCCAGCGTTGAAGAGCGGACCATGAGCCGGCTCTTCCCAACCACGTACCCTGCGTACAAGAAGTCGACCCACATGCTGATCCCGTTCATTCTGTAGGTCGACGGATACGTCAGGTTGATGCAATCAGCTTGCCATTCTTCGTCAGGTTCGGGTCGGTGCATCCGGCAAGGTTGAAACAGCAGGGTCGCCGCTTCCCGCTTTGCATCTTCGAGATAGTGACCTCGACCCGCCGCTGACGCGTTTCAGGATTGAGGGTTGCGTTGACCCAGCGAACCCATTCCCACCGTGCCATCGGCGTGATGTCCTTCCACATGTCTTGGATCTTCTGGGGGGCCGCTGCGAGAGCCGACTTCAAATCCTGCGGCACACTCGGCTCGGGCCAGTCCTTGACTGGCTCGACTGCAACCGTCGCGGTGTCACCCGCGCGCAAAGCAGCGGTCTTTCGCAGCTTCCCATCCAGTCTCATCCAATGGCCGTAACCGCCGTCTGGTTCCAATACCGTCTGAAACCGATGGCCGTCGATCGTTCCTTGCACCGCCACCTGCCCGCGCGACGGCAGTTTCTTGCTCGCCTTCTCAGGCAAGCGCAGCAGCGTCGTCTTGCCGATCGTCTCCGCTGTGGCGTCAAAACGTACCGTTGTTACCGCTGTGCTCTGACTCATCGTGGTCATATTTTGCAGTCCCGGGACCGTCCCTGGCCAAGTCCAGCTGCGCCACGTCACCCGCTCCGCCCGCGGGTCAGGGTGATCCTCCGAGCGCGCGGCCTCTACGACGGTCGCACGTATTCGGGTACGGGATACCACCGGCTCGGCGCCGACCAGTTGTCCCGGTACCGCGCCGCCGTCGTTGACGATCACCTCGCTGAGGGCCTGACCACAGCATTGGCCGCGATCAAGGACGGCGGTCTCGAAATCATCAACGACAGCCTCACCGCCGTCCCCCCGCGGATACCCGCGCGATCATGCGCGAGCGGAGTTGCTGAAGTTCAGATCACTGCTTGCCGGAAGCCTGACACCCGGTGATCCCGGTATCAGTCGCGACGATGCGCTCAACCATGTTGCGGGCACGTGGCGCGCCCCTGCGGCACTCACGAGCTGGCTCGATGAACACGTGGGACCCCAGCACACTAGCAGCACAAGAGAGATACCCACGTCGACCGGACAGGCCACCGAAGCCTGCCGGTTGAAGACCCTCGGTTACCGGGCGACTTACGCCGTTCCGTCCTCAAGGATGGCTTCAACCTTCTCGCTGATCCAGATGTCCGGCTCGGGGTGTCCGGCCTCACGCCACTCGGCGAGGAGCCGCGTCGGAGGTAGCCCGCTCGACGGCACACCGTAGTGGCGAAACACGGCATCGAGGTTCTCGTCCTCGCCTTCCGACAGCGCAAACCAGGCGCGCATCAGGGGAGGGGTCATCATTCGGGTTGCTTGCTGGGCGGTCATATCAGCATCCTAGGCATCAGGCGCCTGCGGCGATCAATGTCCCATATGACGCGCCACAGTCACGTGACCCAGCCGTAACCTGAGCCTGCGACGCCGCTGCGGTTGAGGGCCCGCCGAGGATGCCCGCCGATGCACAAGGGAGCGTGCGACACTTCATGACAGACCCGCAACCATTCTGGGGTGTGGACCCGGAGCGATTCTGTGATCTGTTCACGACCAATGTCACCGGGTATTTCCTCCTCGCGCGGGAAGTTGCGCCCGCGATGATCGAGGCACGGAAAGGCAAGATCATCAACGTGTCGGTCAGCGAGTCGACCACTCGCCGCGCGGGGTTCATTCCGTACGGACCGTCGCGTGCCGCCACGGACGCGCTGTCGCATGTGATGGCCGCCGACCTTGCCAGCACCCGGTGTCACGGTGAACGGGCTTGCCCCCGGCGGTGCGACTGCCACGGGCATGATCCCTGACGACATCGGTGAGGACGTCCGGTCCAGCCTGCTGGACCCGGCGATCATTGGACCACCGATACGGTGGTTGGCGTCTGCCGACTCCGACGGCTTCAGCGATTGCCGCCAGGACCTCGCGGAAGGACCGCATCGGGTACCGCACGGATCGGGCCGGTACGCTGACCGCCGGCGCTGGCGTTAGGCTTCCTGCCATGAACCGCTGCGCTGCGTGCGGCCATGAGAACCAGGCAGGAGCGAAGTACTGCTCCGAGTGCGCTGCTCCGATGGCCGAGACCGCACCGGCGGTCCGCGAGGAGCGCAAGGTCGTGACCGTGCTCTTCGCCGACCTCGTCGGGTTCACATCACGTTCCGAGAAGCTCGATCCCGAGGACGTTCGAGCCCTGCTCTCGCCCTACTACGCACGCCTGCGCAACGAACTGGAGCGCTACGGCGGGACTGTGGAGAAGTTCATCGGCGACGCGGTGATGGCGGTCTTCGGTGCGCCGGTCGCGCACGAGGACGACCCGGAACGCGGCGTCCGCGCCGCCCTGGCCATTCGCGACTGGGTGATCGAGCAGAACGCCGACCTGCAGCTGCGCATCGCGGTCAACACCGGACAGGCACTGGTGGCTCTCAGCGCCCGTCCCGACCACGGCGAGGGCATGGTGTCGGGCGACGTGGTCAACACCACCGCGCGCCTTCAGACCGCTGCACCCGTCAACGGCATCCTCGTCGGCGAGGCGACGTACCGCGCGACCGCCGCGATCATCACGTACCGAGAGGTGCCGGCCGTGTCGGCGAAGGGAAAAACTGACCCTGTGCCCGCGTGGGAGGCGGTGGAAGCGCGCTCACGTCTAGGCGTCGACGACACCGCGCAGAACCCGCGCACCCCACTGGTGGGCCGACACAACGAGTTGCGCGTGCTGACCGATGCGCTGGCGCGAATGCGCGGCGACCGGTCGACACAGCTGGTGACGCTGGTTGGGGTTCCGGGCATCGGCAAGAGCCGCCTGGTCGCCGAGCTCTGGAGTGCGGTGGACGCGGACCCGGACCTCATCCACTGGCGACGGGGGCGCTCGTTGCCCTACGGCGACGGGGTGACGTTCTGGGCCCTCGCGGAGATGGTCAAAGCCCAGGCGGGGATTCTCGAGACGGACTCGCCCGAGACGGCCGGCGAGAAGCTCGCCACCTGCGTTGCCGCGCTGCTGCCCGACCCCGTCGATGCGCAGTGGGTGGAGGGGCATCTGCGGCCGCTTGCCGGGATTGGCAGGGATGCCGAGCCTGCGGGCAATCGTCGCGACGAGGCGTTCACGGCCTGGCGGCGCTTCTTCGAGGCGCTCAGCGAGGAGAGCCCGCTCGTGCTCGTCTTCGACGATCTCCACTGGGCAGACGACAATCTGCTCGACTTCGTGGAGCACATCGTCGACTGGGCGGTGGGCGTGCCCATCCTCGTCGTCTGCACCACGCGGCCCGAACTGTTCGAGCGCCGGTCGGGGTGGGCGGCGAACACGCGCAACGCGACGCGCCTGTCACTCGCGCCGCTCTCCGATGCGGAGACCGCGGAGCTGATCAGCGGTTTGAGCGCGCGGCCAGTCATGGCAGCTGAGACGCAGCTCCAGCTGCTCGACCGCGCGGGAGGCAATCCGCTCTTCGCCGAGCAGTACGTGCACATGCTCGCGGAGCGGCCCGACGCCGGCGAGTTTCCGCTGCCGGAGACCGTTCAGGGCATCATCGCGGCACGCCTCGATGCGCTTCCTGCGGAGGAGAAGCGCCTGCTGCAGGACGCGGCAGTCCTCGGCAAGGTGTTCTGGCTCGGAGCTGTGGTTCCGAAGGATAACGGTGACCGGCGCGCAATCGAGATGCGTCTGCACGCCCTGGAACGCAAAGATTTCATTCAGCGCGCAAGGCGTTCTTCCGTCGCGGACGAGGCCGAGTACGCATTCCTGCACAGCCTGGTGCGCGATGTCGCCTATGGACAGATTCCGCGCGGCGAGCGTGCTGAGAAGCACCGCCTTGCAGCGGAGTGGATCGGTATGCTCGCCCGGGGCGAGGATCACGCGGAGATGCGCGCGCATCACTATCGGAGCGCGCGCGAGCTTCGTCGTGCTGCCGGTCAGCCTGTTGACGCGGCGTTTGCGGCTCGGGCGCTCGAGAGCCTTCGCGACGCCGGCGACCGTGCTTACGCGCTCAACGCGTACGCGACGTCAACCGGCTTCTATCAGTCGGCGTTGGAGCTCGCGGAGGCGGGCTCGCCGGAGCGCGCGGGCCTGCTCTTCAAGCTCGGACGGTCAGCCTTTCTCGGGGGCGACATGGAGACCGGCACGCTGCGTGAAGCCTGCGATGCGCTGCTCGCTGCCGGCGACGCCGAAACGGCGGCTGAGGCCGAGACCGTGCTGGCAGAGTTGCTCTGGTATCGGGGCGATCAGGGTGCGGCGATGGAGCGGCTGGATCGCGCGCGCAACCTCGTCGCTACCAGCGAACCAACCCCCGTCAAGGCGCACGTGCTTGCGAGTGCGTCGCGGCACATGATGCTGGCCGCGAAGACAACTGAAGCGATACGGTTCGGCCGCGAGGCGCTCGCGATCGCCGAACAGCTCGGCCTCGACGAGGTGCGCGCCAACGCCTTGATCAATATCGGCGTCGCACGCTGCGACAGCGGCGATGCATCAGGCATCGATGACCTCGAGCAGAGCCTGGTCATCGCCGAGTCCGCCGCGGCGCCCGTTGCGACGTGCAGGGCACTGCTCAACCTGGCGTCCGTGTGGTGGCTGCGCGGGGAGCTCCAACGCTCGGGAACCATCCTCGACGAAGCGGCGGCCGTGGCTCTGCGCTGCGGGCAGACTCAGCGCTGGCGCTCCGCGACGGCCGACATCGCCACCGACCAGTTCGCGCTCGGTGAATGGCACGAGGCACTGCGCTTCTTCGATGGTTTCATCAGTGAGATCGAAGCGGCCGGGCAACCCCATTACTCCGCTCCGTACTGTTATTCCGCGCGTGCTCGAATCCGGTCTGCGCACGATGACAGAACCGGTGCGCTCGCCGACGTCGAGCGCGCGCTCGAGCTGGCTCGCGTCGTCAAGGATCCGCAATGCCTGTACCCAGCGCTCGCGGTAGCGGCGCACGTCTTCATGGAGAACGGCGATTCCGAGCGCGCCGCGGTGCTGGCGCACGAGTTTGTGGTCTTCCTCGCGGAGGAGGCGGTGAATCTCGGCTGGGCCATGGATCATCTGCACCTCCTCGCGTCCACGCTGGTCGCGCTTGGACGTGGACAGGACCTGGTGGACGTGCTGCCCGACATGAGCTACCCGTGGGTGCGGGCTGCGGCAGCGCTTGCTCGGGGACACGTCGGCGAGTCGGCGGACATCTGCGCTGCGATGGGAGCCCGCACCGAGGAGGCTCATGACCGGCTGCTCCTCGCCGAGACACTCATCGAACAGGGCCGGCGCAACGACGCGGACGTCGAGTTGCAGCGCGCGCTTGCCTTCTACACCTCGGTCGGCGCAAGCCGGTACATTCGCCAGGGCGAGACGCTCCTCGCGCGGTCCGCGTAGCGCGTAGAGCACGGTCGGGCGCTCGAGACACGAGCCTGTCCGAATCTGGCGAGAACACGAGCACGCTGACGCCGATCATGGACTCGCGAAGTGTGACGCCCCGAAATCCAGGCTCCCAGTCCCGGCACCCTGCACGCAACCATGACATCGACTGACCGTCGTCCCGACTCGATAACCGAGCTATCCCCGTCACCTGTGGTCGAGTTGCGCCAGTACACCCTGCATCCTGGCAAACGCGACGTGCTCATCGATCTCTTCGATCGGGAATTCATTGAGAGCCAGGAGGAACTCGGGATGACGGTGATCGGCCAGTTCCGTGATGTCGACGATGCGGATCGGTTCGTGTGGCTGCGCGGATTTCACGACATGGCCAGCCGCGCACAGGGTTTGGCCGCGTTCTATTGCGGACCGGTCTGGAAGGAGCACCGTGCGGTCGCCAACAGCACGATGATCGACTCGGACAACGTCTTGCTTCTGCGGCCAGCGCGCCTTGGATCCGGCTTCCCGCGAAGCGCCGAGCCCCGGCCGCCTCGAGACAGCACAGGCAATGGAACGGGGCTCGTGCTTGCGACCATCTACGCGTTGGACGCCCCGCCTGACTGCGATGTTGTGGACGATTTCAGCCGGCGGCTGACCGCCTCGCTCGTCGATGCGGGCGGCGCGCTGCAGGCTCTCTTCGTCACCGAGCCGAGCCCGAACAACTACCCCACCCTCCCGGTTCGCGAGCACGAGAATGTGTTTGCGTGGTTCGCGGGCTTCCCGGACGCCGCAGCCGGGCTGCGATGGAGCCCGGACGTCGCTCTCGAGAAGACATGGGCTGACGATCCCGGTCTCACCGGCTCGCCACAGCGGATGCGAATCATCCCCACCGTTCGCTCGGGGCTGACCGGCGCTTCGCCTGGCTGCGTCGCCTCATAACTGCCCCGGGGATGCCCTCCAATGCCTTTTGGATGTTTTTGCGATGGCGCTCAGATTTCGTCGCTTTCGTAGATGGTCGGATCCGCCACCCCTGCGAGCGCGAACGCCTCACGTCGCTCGAAGCACGTGCCGCACGTGCCGCAATGCAATGCGCCGCCCTTGTAGCAGGACCAAGTGCGTTCGAACGGTACTTGCAGTTGAGCGCCGAGCTTGACGATGTCCGTTTTGGTCACCGACAGGAATGGTGCGAGGATCTCGATGGTGGCGAGTCCTTCGACGGCGACGTTGACCATCGCCCCGAATGCGCGCACGAATTCCGGACGGCAATCCGGATAGACGAAGTGATCACCCGTGTGCGCGCCGAAGGCGACCGCACCCGCGTCGCGCGTCACGGCGAGTGCGCACGCGATGCTCAGCATGATCGCGTTGCGGTTCGGGACCACGGTGATCCTCATGCTCTCGTCGGCGTAATGACCGTCGGGAACGGCCACGGCTTCATCGGTGAGCGCCGAGCCGGTAAGGAAGCTCGTCAATCCCGCCGCATGCAGGTCGATCAGCGTCCAGGATGCGTCGAGATCGGCTGCCATGTGCTCCGCGAACGCCAGTTCCTTACGGTGCCGCTGGCCGTAGTCGAACGAGATCGCGATCAGCGAGTATCCCTGGGCTTGAAGCGAGTAGGCCATCGTCGTCGAGTCGAGGCCGCCCGACACGACCGCGACGGCACGGCGCTCAGTCATGGTGCTGATTGTGCTGGTTGCTGGAACCGGATCCCTGTGTTATAGTCAACCTATCAGATAATGCGATAGTACATACCTGCACATTGGTCGAATCGAAACTGGAGGTTGAGGCCGTGTTGACACTGATCCTGATCATCGTTCTCGTGGTGCTCTTGCTCGGCGGCGGCGGCTACTACTGGGGCGCCAGATGACCGTTGCTCCGAGGAGCCTCGCGTGAACCGCGTTCTCCGTGGGGCTCTCGCCGGAGTCGTGGCGACGGTCCCGATGAGCGCGCTGATGATGGGCGCCAAGCGATTCGGACTCGTGGGCGGAATGCCACCCGAGAAGATCACCGCGCACTTCCTCGAGAGCAGCGGTATCCACCCCACCGAAACGCAGCAGGACGCGGCCGCCACCGTCTTGCACTTCGGGTTCGGCAGCGCGGCGGGAGCGGTCTTCGGCGCGGTCGCACCGCGGCGGCTCATCGCGCGCGTCCCGCTGGGGATGGCTTACGGCGCGGCCATCTGGGGTGTCAGCTACATGGGCTGGATACCCGCATTCGGCATCATGCCGCACGCGGCCCGTGACCGCCGCGATCGACAGATGGTGATGCTGGCCGCTCACCTGGTGTACGGAACCGCACTGGCACTGATGGTGGGACGCAGAGCCAGCCCCGCCGACGAGGGCTCCTAGGAAGCAACGGGCGGCTCGCTGTCCTCCTCGAGCGCCAGACGGTAACCACTGGGCGTCCGCAGCAGCAGGCGGCGGTACGACCATTCCGGAGCCGGGTCATTCTGCTCGACCTCAAATTCGATGCCGGTCTGCGTGCAGAGCTCGATCGCAGCATCGATGTCTGAGACCACCATCTGCCAGGTCAGCACGCTCGGAGGATCGTTGTCGGTTTCGGCGGGTTGAATCCCGAAATGAATGTTGTCGGTGCCAAATGCGATGAAGTCCGGGTACTCGTCGCCCTCGTAAATCACTGGAATCCCAAGGCTTTCATAGAAGGCGCGCTCGGCCGGCACATCGCGAACGTTGAGAACCGGCGCAAGTCGTGTGTAGAGATCGCGCGCATCCTTGGCCACTCATTCATTGTGCCGAAACGGTCCGGTCGCATGCTATGCGATGTCTGCCTCGCGCGCATTGGATCGCCGCACACTCGTAGCGACCACTAGTAATGCACTGGCCCTCGCCGGCCCTAACTTCACGGAATCCTGGCTCGCGTCGAACTGGTCGCCCTCGACTGATCCCGGCCCGAAGGCGCGATGGATATGACCATCACCGATCCGGATCGTGGCAGAGCTCGAAGACCTTGCCGTCCGGAGCACGAAAGTGCTGCCAGGAATAGCCGCTGTCCGTTGTCTGCCGTTCGCCGATGAGCTCGGAACCACCTTGGCGCAACTCGACGATGGCGGCATCGATGTCATCGACCAGCAGCCCCGCCACCACCTCGTTGTGCGCGAACTGCTCAGCGGGATTTGGTCCATCGGGCCCGAAGATCTCGACCTGGTCGCCGTTGGGCATTCGAAAGACCACGAAATCGTGTCGCTCGACGATGGCCTCAAGGCCCAACACGTCCCGGAAGAAGCCGGCCATCGCTTCGTACTGATCGGTCTTCACACCGACCCAACTCACATTCTTGATCTGCATGCTCGTCTCCTTTCCTCAAGCACGACCGTCATTCAGCCAACTGTGTCGGTGACCCCGCACCCCGAGGTCACGCGATCAGGTATACAGCACCTAATGATCCTGCACATCGCCGAGGGAGATACTTGGCGCGCCGCTGCGATCAGTGGTGCCTATGACTGCAGGGTTGCGCGGAATGAGCCGTTCATCCACTGTTCGACCGGTCGGCAGGTGCGCACCCATGGCGAATGCTGTTCGCGGACTCCACCGACCTTGTCCTGCTGCTGATCGGCGAGAGCGCCGCGAACGTTGACGAGTGGCGTCACCTCGGCTACACCGTGTCGACCGATCGCGCGCGCCTCGACATGGATTGCGTTCACGGTTTCTCTCGCGCGACGCGTACTGGTCCACGGGGGTTCGGCGTGACGTGCTCGAGATCGCGTTCGCCAACTCGCTGTGTTTCGGTCTGTACGCACCGGATGGCGCACAGGCCGGCTTCTGCCGGGTGGTCACCGATCGGGCGACGTATGGATATCTCGCGGATGTCTTCGTCCTCTCCGGTCACCGCGGCCAGGGGCTCTGGCTCGTGCAGTGTGCCGTCGATCACCCGGAGCTGGCAGGACTTCGATCGTGGCAGCTCGCTACCCGCGATGCCCATGAGATGTACGCGAAGCTCGGGTGGCGGCGGTCAGATCCGGATCGATGGATGACGCGGTCTGTAGCGGCATCGGACATCTACGGCTGACGCGCGGTCAGATCCATCCGCGCCGGCGGAAGAACACCAGCTGAGTGATGATCGAGATCGCCATCAGCGAGAGCCCGATGTCAAAAGCGTAGAAGGTCCCGATCCGCGAGACCAGCCACCCGAAGTTCATCCCGAAGAAGCCGGTGAGAAAGGTCAGCGGGAGAAAGAGGCTCGCGACGACGGTGAGCGCCTTGACGGTCATGTTGAGACGGTTCGAAACCGTGGAGAGATACACGTCCATCGCACCCGTGAGCAGGTCGCGGAGCGAGTCAACTGTCTCGTACTGACGGATGATGTGGTCGTAGACGTCGCGGTAGTACGCGGTGGTCTCGCGGTCAGCCTCGAGCGAGAGTGTGACCAGCCGCTGGAACATGTCGCGTTGCGCGCCCAGGACGCGACGCATCTCGACGGCCGCGTGCTTCATCTCCTGGAGGAGCGCAAGCTGGGCGCTGTTGGCGTCGCGAAGCACCTCATCCTGTAGCTGGTCGACGGACTCGTCGAGCGTCTCCAGCGCGGTGAACGTCGTGTCCACGAGCGAATCCATGACGAGATAGGTGAGGAACGAGGACTTCCGGCACGTGCTCACCGGCGATTCCGCAATGCGCTCGTTGAGCTTGTCGAATGACGGCTCAGGTTGCATGTGCACGGTGACCAGGAAGGTGGGAGCGATGTAGAGGTGGTGTTCGCGGAATGACACCTCCTCCCCGGTGAGCGCGATGACGAAGACCACCGCGAACACGTACCCGTCGTATCCGTCGAGCTTGGGGCGCTGGTTCTGGTGTTTGACGTCCTCAATGGTCAGCTGATGGAACTTGAACGTATCGGTCAGAAGCTGGTAGTCGTTGTCGTCCGGTGCCTGGATGTCAAGCCAGAAGACCTCATGCTTCGTGAGCAGGTCGGCAACGGTACTCGCGGCAACTGCGCGGTTATGCCCATCGGCCGTGAACAGCGTTTGCATCGTCCAGCGATCGTACGTGGTCAACGGAGCGCGCGGTCGCCGCTACATCACCCCGCTGTCTCCAAGGAAGGAAGCGGTGGCGGGGCTGACCGGGCTGCTCATTCCAGCCCGGCCGCCCCTTCCGCCGCCGCTCACCAGCAGTTGTTTACCAGTAGTACCAACGGCCACCACTCGGCCGGAGCATGAATCCGATCAGCCAGATCACCAGCGCGATGACCGCCACCCAGAGCAATGCGTGGATCGCCACCCCGAACCCGAAGAGCAGGGCGACGATGAGCAGAAACACCAGCAACGCAGCCATTGGTTATGACCTCCTGCCGGCCATGAGCTGACGCCAGCCCCTGACCTCGATTTCGACGCCGTGACGTCTTGCGGCGGCACGGATCCTCCGCCACGCACGGTCACGCTCCGCATTGCTCACGCCTTCGACCTGGTCGAAACGGGCGATAGCGTTGCGGACATGGGACGCGTCGTTGAGTGGCTCTTTGCGCTCGGCGGGGAACGCGAACCGATCCGCGCTCAGCTTGCTTCGATCCCGCTCGCGGAGCTCGTTGCCCCGCTTGGGCGCCGTCCCATTGTGGCTGGCACGCTGAGCGGACTTGATATTGGTCCTCGCCGCCTTCGTCTGACGCTCCGTGGCCATTGGAAGTGACCTCCAGTAGTTATAGTGAATCTATAATGTATGATGATGTCTGGAGGTACCACAAAGCGCAAGCCCGGCGGGCGCGAGAGCAGGTGAGCAGTAGCTGCGGTCGGTGTGCGTTTGTGGATAACCCTGTTGAAAAGCGTATAGCGGAGGTACCAGATTTCGCCTCACCTGTTGGTAAGACTCACGTGAAGCCGAAGCGCGCTCGCAGCGCGAGCGCGTGCGGGAGTCCCTTCGGGTAGAGCACGCCCCGCCAGTCGGCGTACTGCCAACCCGAGGTCCCGATCCGGATCTGCCGGGCCACGCTACTACGCCGGCGAGCCGCGGTCAGTCGAAGCGGTCGCCGTAGCTGAGGCGGTGCGGTCGCAGCGTGTCGAGGAGGGTGCCTTGCCATGCAACCAGGGCGGCGTGAAGCACCGCCCCCGACCTGGCGCATAGCACTGCCCGGGGTGGGGGCACAGACAGGCCGCGCCCCACCGCGATGACGCGGGACATGACGCTCTCCGGGACGCCGCGCTGGGTCTGAAGGTTCTGAGCTTCGACCGAATCGAGTAGCTCCTCGAACTCCTGAAGCTGGCGGGCGCGATCGAGGCGCTCCTGCTCGAAGGGGAGGGCAGTTGCCTGGGCGAGACTGACTTCGAAAACGGCGCTGGCGATTCCCATGGATGTGAACCTCGCGGTGTCGGTAAACATTATATAGATACTATCATTATGGATCGGTGGCCGTCAAACGCCTTTCCCCCCGCAGGTTCATCGCGCCAAGGGTGTTTTTCATATCCCATTTGGGGTGCACCCGACTAGAATCGAGTACATGACCATCCGCAGTTCGATTTGGCACACCTTCGCTCCGTGTGCATCGGGAGTCGGTTGTGGCTGTTGAGGCGGCGGCTCCGATGTCAGAGCGCATGCTCGATCTCGACAAGCCGCTCTACACGATCAGCGTCGCGGCGGAGATCCTCGCATCGCACCCGCGCACGCTGATGATGTACGAGACGATGGGGCTCGGCGTCCCGGCACGAACCGCGACCAATCGACGCCGCTACACGCAACGCGACATCCTCACTCTCAGCGCGATTCAACGCCTCACCAGGCAGCGCGGGCTGAACATCGCCGGCGCGCGTTATGTCATCAAATGTCTGCAACTCCTCGACGCGCACGGGATCCCGCGGCCTCCCGAGCTCGCGGACATCGATCTCGACCACGTCCGCCTCTGAATTTGACCCTTATAGCGCCTAACACAGCGATGATGATATCGCTAATAGTACTATCTGCCGGAACCAGAGCACGCAATGAGAGGGCACGCGGCAGATGGGAGATCTCGATCCGGCACCATTCCAGGAGCTCTTTGGTGCCGAGCCGTCCGATCCCGAGGCGCCGGACGTCCCCGGGTGGATCAGGCTCTACGGAGGAGCTCATCGCCATGATGGAACGTCAGCTTGCGGAGACTCGTGAATTCGCGATGCGCTCGCCCGAGGCGATGACTCAGTACCTCGGCCACGAGAACATCGCCATCCTGGAAGAGGAGATCGAGGCGTTCAGGAGCAGGCTGGCGCACTGGGCGAACGCGCGAGAATCGCGGCAGTGAGCACGCACCCGCCCGACGACGCGGAGGATGGCACGCCGCACCAGCCCGACCCTGGCGCCGAGACGGCCGCGCTCGAGCAGGTGGAGCCCGACCGGCTCCTCCAAGGTGAGGATGAGCGCACCCAGCATCTCGACGATGCCGAGCACTGGGTCAAGGTCTACAAGGAGCTGCTCGAGTTCAAGCGTTCAGTGCTGGCCACCACCGAGGAGCACGTCGGCACCATGGATCCTGACGCCGGCGTCGAGGTGCAGAAGACCGACCTGAAGGCGCTCCACGCCGAAGCGCTGCGCTTCGAGCGGCGCCTTATCTACTGGCGGGGCCGGGTGGTGGACATGCAGAAACGAGGCGGTCCCACCGAGACCTGAGCGCGCCGCGCTCTCAGCTGCCGGGCAGACCGTTCCAGCTGAGCAACGCGGTCCAGTCGTGCTCGTAGCCGAGCATCGATGGTGACGCCGTCGCCAGCTGCAGGTGCTGCGCTGCGGGCGCCGGAAAGTCGAGCCACAGTGCGGTGAGGATGCGCAACTGGTGGCCGTGGCCGAAAAGGAGCACGTCACCGTCAATCGCTCGTGCGCGCGCGAGCACGCGCCGCGCGCGCGCTGCGACGTCTTCAATGGTCTCGCCACCGATGACACCGGTGCCGAACAGTGTCCATCCCGGAATGCGTTCCTGGATCTCTTCGCTCGTCAATCCCTCGCACTCGCCATAGTCCCACTCGATGAGATCTGGATCGACCACCGCCCGATCCCCGAAGCCGGCGATCGCGCACGTCTCGCGTGCGCGCTGGAGCGGGCTCACGAACACCGCCGCAAACGTGAGGCCGGCCAGCTTGCCGATCAGCGAACGCGCCTGCTCGCGACCCTCGTCAGTGAGCGGAATGTCGCTGCGTCCCGTGTGACGCTTCTCGCGGCTCCACTCGGTCTCGCCGTGGCGCACCACGACGATCCGCTGCAACGTATTCGGTGCGGCATTCTGCACGGGGCGCGACTCTACTCTGCGGCCTTGGAATCGACGGTCTCAGCGGCTGGCTTCGCGCCGACGACATCCCACAATCGCTCGGCGACGGCCGCGGTGATCGCATCGGGATCCTGCTCGCGCTGGTCAACCCAGAAATGGCAGCGAAGCAGCGGCACCTCGGTGTCGAGTGTCGGCTCGAGCACGATCGCCGGTTTCGCTTCGATACCCGGCACCTCCTCGACAGCGGCCCGGGCGCGGCGCATCAGTTCCGCGAGATCCACATCGGGAGGTGTGCGTACGCCGACCGTGAGCCGGCGCGTGTCGTAGTGCGTGGAGTTGATGACGATCCCCGTGAACACGGTGAGA
>Ga0182015_10003411_pt1 | contig 17864 bp, 7 predicted proteins | sample 712P3MmetaG_FD_120478 | JGI IMG/M metagenome (GOLD analysis project Ga0182015, IMG submission 120478) | Permafrost microbial communities from Stordalen Mire, Sweden - 712P3M metaG | ecosystem: Environmental > Terrestrial > Soil > Wetlands > Permafrost | place: Sweden: Stordalen | collected...
ATCGCCTTAAGCCGTAGCGCCGATCTCCAGATCGGCTGTCCTGAGGGCCTCCTGGCCCTCAGAGACCCCACAAGACCCTGAATTTTGGGTTGTCGCGCCGTCTGTGAGAAATGCGGGCTAGTTGAAGATGGCTCCGACGGTGACGTTGGAGATGAAGTCAGCCGCATTTCCAAGAATAATTGAGCAATAGTTAGGCCCGGCTGCTGTCCAGAAGATTGGACCCGGAAGCGGCGTGCCACTCGAGTCGCTCGGCGTGCAGTCCCAGGACCATCCACCAAAGGTGCCTGGGCCGCCACCGGTCTGTGTTGCAGTCAGGACCACGGAAGTGTTCAACGGGTAGGTCGCGGTGCAAACAGAGCCGCCGGCCCCGGTCCAACCCGGGCCGCAATGGAGAACGTCCGGGGTGTTCGTGGCAGACGGAGCCGTTATCAGCCAGTTGCTGTTGTTTACGCCCTCGTTATAGATGGTCAGCGTCACCAACAAACCGGATACCTGAGAACCCGGGAAGCAGGAACCGGGGGTCAGGGGCGGATTGGGGAGGACGAGCGGGCAGCTGAATGTGGCCGTTGCGGTTTGTATCGTCCCATCGGTGCTCTTTGTTTCCGCAATGATGGTGGCGATTCCGGTCCCGTATGCGGTGACAGTTCCGGCGGATGCGCCGGCATTCCCGCCGCTATTGGTGTTGACGGGGAAAGATTCCGGGAACGAAGAGATCCAGGTTGTATTTGGATCGTTGGTCAGGTCTCTAACGTAGGGGACCTGCGAAAACGTTCCGATGGCCAGGAAGTTCCCGGTATCCTGCAAATTTCCCACGGTAAGCGCGCTCGGAATGATGACGAGCGAAAGCAAAGGCTCCGGCACGGTCGTTGCGGAAACTGTGATGGCCGCATTCCCCGATACCACGGTGCCGTCGGGGTTGCTCAATTCCGCCGTGATCGTGACGTCGCCCGCGGACACGCCCGTAACAAGCCCGGTTGAGGTGATTGAAGCAATCGTTCCCTTGCCGGATCCAACGCTGGAACTCCACGTGATTTGTGGAGAGTTGGTGACATCTACCATCAAGCCGGAGGTGCCCAGGGTTCCAAGCGCGATGAACTGATTGGATTGACCCACCGACAGAGTCTGGGAGTTTGGAATGATGGTCACCGCGGTGTACTCCTCGGTGGTTCCACCCGCCACGGTGAAATAAGCATTTCCGGTTACAACGTTCCCGCCTCCGCCCGGAGTGTAGAGGGCGGTCATGGTGGCGGTTCCCTGGCCGGTACCTGTGGCGAGCCCGGTGGCGGCCCCGATAGTGCCAACCTGTGCGCTGCTTGAACTCCAGACCACCAGGTTGGTCAGGTTTACCGTAGCTCCCGTGGTCGTGGTTCCGATGGCGATGAATTGAGCGGTATCGTTGGGCGCCGGAACCGCCTGGGTGCCCGGAATCACCGTAATCGAGGCAATTACCCCGCCTGATCCGCCGGTGGCTGAAACCGTAATGGTGGCTACACCCGTCACCACGGTGCCATCGGGATTCGCGGCGGTTGCCGTAATCACGGTGGCGCCCTGGTTGACTGCGGTGACCACGCCGGTGCCCGCGTTGACTGTAGCCACTCCCGGTGCGCTCGATGCCCAGAGTGCCGGCAGAATTGTGGCCGTGCCGATGGTTGCCGACTGGTTCGTCAGGTTCACCGTCGTGTTCGTTCCGGTCGTGGCGATGGCCTGAAGGTCAGCTGTCTGGCCGAGCAACGTCAGGGTCTGAGAGGCCGGAACAATCGCCATCGAAACCAGCGGTTCGGCCACGTTGGGAATGGTTACCGTGTAAGCCGCGGTTCCTGTGACCACGGTGCCATCTGGATTCTTCGCGATGGCGATGATGGCAGCCGTGCCGGCCGTGAGTGCGGTAGCGACGCCGGTGGCGGGATTGACGGTGGCGACCGAGGGGTTGCTCGATATCCATGACGCTGCCGCGATTGTGGAAGAACCGATGACTGCCGTCTGGTTCGTCAGGTTTACCGTGGTGCCCGCTGACGTGGTGCCGATGGCGATGAATTGCGCGGTTTGATTGATGGCCAAAGCCTGTTGCGACGCAGGAACGATGGCCAGCGAAACCAGCGGCTCGGGCGAGGCAGTGATGTTCACGGTAAGAGTGGCCGTTCCCGTTACCGCGGTGCCGTCTGGGTTATAAGCAATGGCTGTGATCACGGTAACTCCGGAGGTCCCGGCCGTCGCAAGGCCCGTGTTCGGATCGATTGTGGCCACCGGCATGGTGCTCGATCCCCATATCGCAGCATTGATGGTTGCGGTGCCGATGGTTGCCTTGACGTTGGTCAGGTTCACGGTTGCGCCAGATGACGTAGTGCCGATGGCGATGAACTGCGCAGGCTGGCCAGCAGCCGTTAGAATCTGCGCTGCGGGAATGATGGCCATCGACACCAGGGGCTCCGGCGTCGTGGTTACGGTAAATGTCGCTACCCCCGTTACAACCGTTCCATCCGGGTTCTTGGCCTGAGCGGTGATGGCAACGGTGCCTGAACTGACTGAAGTGGCAAGCCCGGTGGCTGGATTAACGGTGGCTATTGCGTTGCTGCTCGACCCCCAGACAGCCGCGGCGATGGTGGCCGGGCCAACTGTGGCTGACTGATTGGTCAGGTTGACCGTGGTGCCCGACGAGGTCGTGCCTATCGCGATGAACTGCGCTGTTTGACCAACCACCGATGCCGTCTGCGAAGCCGGAACGATGGCCAGCGAAACCAGCGGCTCTGGTGTAGCGGAGATGTTCGTTGTGAGAGTTGCCGTTCCGGTTACCGCGGTGCCGTCGGGGTTGTATGCAACGGCCGTTATAACGGTAACTCCGGTAGTCGCTGCCGTCGCGACTCCGGTGATCGGATTCACCGTGGCCACCGCAACGTTGCTTGAGCCCCACGTTGCTGCGTTAATGGTCGCTGTGCCGATCGTTGCCTTCACGTTGGTCAGGTTCACCGTGGCGCCCGTTGCAGTCGTGCCAATGGCGATGAACTGCGCTGTTTGTCCGGCCCCGGTAAGAGTCTGGGAGTTCGGAAGGATGGCCAGCGAAATCAAGGGCTCCGGTGTGGTGATGACGGTAAACGTCGCCGCTGCCGTTACAACCGTACCATCCGGGTTCTTGGCCTCAGCCGTGATGGCAACGGCGCCCGAACTGACTGCAGTGGCAACGCCTGAGGCCGAATTGACGGTAGCTACTGCCGTACTGCTTGAGCCCCAGACAGCGGCATTGATGGTAGCCGCGCCAACTGTGGCTGATTGATTGGTCAGGTCTACCGTCGCGCCGGACGACGTGGTGCCTATAGCGATGAACTGTGCCGTCTGGCCGACCACCGAAGCCGTCTGCGACGCCGGAACAATGGACAGCGAAACCAAAGGCTCCGGGGTAGCCGAAAGGTTCACGGTAAGCGTGGCAGTTCCCGTCACCGCCGTGCCGTCCGGGTTGAAAGCAACTGCCGTGATGACGGTTATTCCTGAAGATGCCGCCGCCGCAAGCCCTGTAGCCGGATTAATCGTGGCCACCGTAGTGGTGCTTGACGCCCAGGTTGCTGCGTTGATGGTTGCGGTCCCAATCGTTGCCTTCACGTTGGTCAAGTTGACCGTGGCGCCCGATGACGTGGTGCCGATGGCGATGTACTGCACAGGTTGGCCTGCCGTGACCACAGTTTGCGCTGCGGGAACGATGGACAGTGACACAAGCGGCTCAGGAGTGGGGGTTACGGTAAACGTCGCTGCCGCCGTCACCACGGTTCCATCCGGGTTCTTGGCCTGTGCGGTGATGGCGACAGTTCCGGAATTGACTGCTGTTGCAAGCCCGGTGGCGGGATTGACGGTGGCGATGGCATTGCTGCTCGAACCCCACACAGCGGCGTTGATGGTAGCCGCGCCAACAGTGGCTGATTGATTCGTCAGGTTCACTGTTGCACCGGACGATGTAGTGCCGATGGCGATGAACTGTGCAGTCTGGCCGGTCACAGATGCAGTCTGCGACGCCGGAACGATGGTCAGCGAAACAAGCGGCTCTGGCGTAGCTGAAAGGTTCACGGTCAGCGTGGCAGTTCCCGTCACCGCTGTGCCGTCTGGGTTGAAAGCAACTGCCGTGATGACGGTTATTCCTGAAGTTGCCGCCGCCGCAAGACCGGTGACTGGGTTGATCGTAGCCACCGACATGGTGCTTGAACCCCAGGTCGCAGCGTTGATGGTTGCGGTGCCGATCGTTGCCTTGACGTCGGTCAGGTTCACCGTGGAGCCCGATGCGGTGGTGCCGATGGCGATGAACTGCACTGGCTCGCCTGCCGTGGCAAGAGTCTGCGTCCCGGGAACAATGGTCAACGACACCAGAGGCTCGGGCCCTGGAGTTACTGTGAAGGTCGCTGTTCCTGTAACCACCGTTCCATCCGGGTTCTTCGCCTGGGCGGTGATGGCCACGGTGCCGGAAGTGAGCGCGGTAGCAAGTCCTGTAGCCGGATTGATGGAGGCCACAGCAACGCTGCTTGATCCCCACACAGCGGCATTGATGGTGGCCGCGCCAACTGTCGCTGACTGATTGGTGAGATTCACCGTCGCACCCGATGATGTGGTGCCTATGGCGATGAATTGTGCGGTCTGCCCGACCACTGATGCAGTCTGCGACGCCGGCACGATCGCCAGCGAAACCAGCGGCTCGGCCGTGGCGGCGATGTTCACGTTGAGCGTCGCCGTTCCCGTTACTGCTGTGCCGTCGGGATTGAAAGCAACAGCCGTTATTACAGTGATTCCGGTTGTCCCAGCGACTGCGAGACCTGTCGCCGAATTGATGGTGGCAACCGCCGTGGTGCTTGAAGCCCAGGTTGCAGCATTGATAGTTGCTGCCCCGATGGTCGCCTTGGCATTGGTCAGATTGACCGTGGCGCCCGATGCCGTGGTGCCGATGGCAATGTACTGCACGGTTTCGCCTGTTGTCGCCAGGGTCTGCGTCGCCGGAACGATGGAAAGCGAAATCAAGGGCTCTGGCGTCGTGATTACGGTAAACGTTGCTGCTGCCGTCACCACAGTCCCATCCGGGTTCTTCGCCTGGGCCGTAATGGCGACAGTGCCGGAACTTTGAGCCGTGGCAACGCCTGAAGCCGCATTAATGGTGGCGACTGCGTTGCTGCTTGTCCCCCAGACCGCGGCGTTGATGGTAACCGTGCCGACCGTGGCTGTCTGATTCGTCAGATTTACTGTCGCACCTGATGACGTAGTACCGATCGCGATGAACTGCGCGGTCTGACCGACCACCGATGCAGTCTGCGATGCCGGAACGATGGCCAACGAGACCAGCGGCTCCGGCGTAGCGGAAAGGTTGACGGTGAGTGTCGCCGTTCCCGTTACCGCGGTCCCATCCGGGTTGTATGCAACAGCCGTGATTACGGCAACGCCAGAGGTCACTGCCGTCGCAATGCCGGTGGCCGGGCTGATCGTGGCCACTGCGGGAGTACTCGAAGTCCAGGTGGCCGCGTTGATCGTTGCGGGGCCAATCGTCGCCTTCACATTGGTCAGGTTCACCGTCGCACCGGTCGACGTGGTGCCGATAGCGATGTACTGCTCTGTTTCGCCCGCGGAGACCAGAGTCTGTGTTGCCGGAACAATGGTCAGCGACACCAGTGGCTCAGGCGTAGTGGTTACGGTAAAGGTCGCCGTTCCCGTTACCACCGTCCCATCCGGATTCTTGGCCTGGGCAGTGATGGCAACTGTGCCCGAACTGACAGCCGTGGCAAGCCCCGTGGCTGGATTGATGGTCGCTATCGCCATGCTGCTTGAGCCCCAGACAGCCGCGTTAACGGTGACGCCGTTGACTGTGGCTGACTGATTAGTCAGGTCGACCGTCGCGCCCGATGCAGTGGTGCCGAGGGCGATGTATTGCGCGGTTTGGCCGGTCACCGATGCGGTCTGCGACGCCGGCACGATCGCCAGCGACACCAGTGGCTCGGCATTGGCGGCGATGTTCACATTGAGTGTCGCCGTTGCCGTTACAGCGGTCCCGTCAGGGTTATACGCAACTGCCGTGATGACCGCAATTCCAGTTGACCCCGCCGTCGCCACGCCGGTGAGCGGATTGATGGTGGCCACCGATCCGCTGCTGGTTCCCCACGTTGCCGCATTGATGGTCGCTGTGCCGATCGTTGCCTTAACGTTGGTCAGGTTCACCGTGGCGCCCGATGCCGTGGTGCCGATGGCGATGTATTGCGCAGTTTGGCCCGCTGAAACCAGGGTCTGGGTGCCCGGAACGATGGTCAGAGAAATCAAGGGCTCTGGCGTGGTGATCACTGTAAAGGTCGCGGTTCCTGTAACCACCGTGCCATCCGGGTTCTTGGCCTGAGCGGTAATGGCAACGGTGCCGGCGCTCTGCGCTGTCGCAAGCCCTGTGGCCGCATTGATGGTGGCCACAGCGGCGCTGCTTGAGCCCCACACTGCGGCATTGATAGTGGCCGAGCCCACCGTGGCCGGCTGATTGGTCAGGTTCACCGTCGCCCCGGTCGCCGTGGTGCCGATTGCAACGAACTGAGCGGTTTGACCGACTACCGATGCAGTCTGTGAGGCCGGAACGATAGCCAGTGACACCAGTGGCTCGCCCGTGGCGGCAATGTTGACGGTGAGCGTTGCTACGCCGGTGACCACTGTGCCATCTGGATTGGTGGCGACGGCAGTAATCGCCGCGGTCCCGTTAGCCAGCGCAGCGGCGAGCCCGGTGTTGCCGTTGATGCTGGCAACGGTCGGGCTGCTTGAGGTCCAGACCACCTTGTTCGTGAGGTTTTCGGTCGTCCCGGTGCCGGTGGTCCCGATTGCGATGAACTGAGCCGGCTGGTTGAGCGATGTGAGCGTCTGCGTGCCTGGGACGATAACCATGGAAACCAGCGGCTCAGCCGATGACGTGGGAAGTGTGACCGTAAGGGTTGCGGTCCCAATCACGACCGTGCCGTCGGGATTGATAGCCTGCGCCGTAATGGTGGTGGAGCCGTTCGAAAGCGCCGTGGCAAGTCCGGTGTTCGAATTGACGGTTGCAACCTGAGGGCTGCTTGAGGTCCAGGTTGCCGCCTTGATGGTCGACGTGCCCACCGTGGCCGATTGACCCGTGAGATTCACCGTGGCGCCCGCGCCCGTGGTACCGATGGCGATAAAGTTGACGGTCTGGTTGAGGGCTAGCGCGGTTTGGCTTCCTGGATCGATGGCCAGCGACACCAGCGGCTCTGTTGAACTGATTCCCGTACCTGTAACCGTGACAACCGCAGTGCTGCCGATCAGACCGCCAAAACCCTGCATGGTGGCGCCGATGGTGGCCGTTCCCGCTGAAACAGCGGTGGCAAGACCGGACGCATTCACTGTGACGATTGATGGAGCGCTCGATACCCAAGTGGCCTGATTGGTCACATTTGTGTTGGTGGAAGGATGTGTGCCGTGAGACTGGTACCCAATGGCCGTGAACTGAACTGTTTGTCCAACAGCCAGGGACTGCGTGGCAGGCGTAATGACGATCGAGTCCACCAGGTTGTTTGTGCAGCCAGTAAGGGCGAGACCAAACCCAACGAGCAGCAGTGCTTTCCATGGTGAACGTTCGAACATGGTTGATCCTCCCAGAACGCCTGCCGGCTTGAGCTCCCCATCCGGTGCTAAAAGTCGCAGTTTTGCTTCTACCAACGACTATAGGTCGTCTCTTGCCGGAACAGATGTCCCCCAAAAGCGTCACATGGCGTTCCGCATCAAGACAGTCAATAAACACGGAAGTGGCAGTGACTTGGCCTGAATTGAAGCGGTTGCGGAAAGCATTTGCGACAGCGGCGGGCGTCCGCTTCGGGTCGCTTTCACGTGGCTCGGCCGGCTGTCGTTCCTTTGCCCCGGCGAGCGGCAGCCGGTACACTTGCACCCAGCATGTCGAACGCGGGAGATCACAACTCGGCCCGGCTGGTGAGCGCCTCGCCGGCTGAAGAAGAGCAGGGATTTGAGCTCAAACTGCGTCCGCGTTGGCTGCGCGAGTTCATCGGCCAAACCAAGGCAAAGGAACAGCTCGCAATCGCACTTGAAGCGGCCAAATCGCGCGGCGAAGCGCTGGACCATGTGCTGCTGTTTGGTCCTCCGGGACTGGGCAAGACCACGCTTGCGACAATCATCGCCAACGAGCTCGATGTTGGCTTTCAGCAGACGTCGGGACCGGCACTGCAGATCCAGGGCGACCTGACGGCCATCCTGACCAATCTCCATGAGAAGCAGGTGCTGTTCCTGGACGAGATTCACCGCATGCAGCCGGTGCTCGAGGAGAAGCTGTACACCGCGCTCGAGGACTACAAGCTCGACATCATCATCGGCCAGGGGCCGGCTGCGCGCACCCACGTGATGGAGCTGAGGCCATTTACGTTTGTTGGCGCAACCACGCGGCCGGGCCTGCTGTCGTCGCCGCTTCGGTCGCGTTTCGGAATTCTATTGCGCCTTGAGTTCTACACCGAAGAAGACCTGCGGTTCATCGTGCGCCGCTCGGCTGAGGTGATGCAGGTGCCCATCGATGAAGACGGTGCTGCGGAGATTGCGTTGCGCTCGCGCGGAACTCCGCGCATTGCCAACCGGCTACTGCGGCGCGTGCGCGACTTTGCCCAGGTGCGGGGGACGGGGACCATCGACCGGCCGACGGCGAACGCCGCGCTCACGATGTTAGAGGTCGACGCGCACGGATTCGACGAAATCGATCGCCGCCTGCTGCTGACCATCATGCAGAAGTACGATGGCGGCCCGGTGGGGCTAGGCACTCTGGCCGCCACGCTTGCCGAAGAAGAGGACGCGCTCGAAGAAGTGTACGAGCCTTTTCTAATCCAGATCGGCTTCCTCGCTCGCACCCCGCGCGGGCGCGTCGCAACGCGGCTTGCGTATGAGCACTTTGGGCTGACCATGCCGGGGCGGCAAACGCCGCTGTTCTAGAAGGTCAGCAAGACAGCGAGTCGGCGGGCCAGCCAGGAGCATCTGTTAAGGGGACCGGGATCACACAGCAAGGCCGGGAAGTGCGTAGGATCCGCGCTGATCCGCGAACCGCCCGACTCGCTTACTCGCTGACTCGCTAACCTGCTGACTTGCTACGGAGGGAAAATGGCCGCTACTGAATCCATAATGCTTGAACTGGGCACCGTTGCCCCTGACTTTGCACTTCCCGACGCCGTAAGCGGCAAGAACGTTCACCGCGACGATTACACAGGCAAGAAAGCCCTGCTCATTTTCTTCATTTGCCCGCATTGCCCGTTTGTGAAGCACATCAACGAAGCACTTGCGGCTCTCGGCAGCGACTATGCGGACCAGCCCATCGGTATCGTAGCGATCAGCAGCAACGATGCGGTGACGTATCCAACAGACAGCCCCGCGGGCCTCAAGCAACAAGCCGAGACGTTCGACTTCAAGTTCCCTTATCTCTACGACGAGACCCAGGCGGTCGCGAAGGCCTACAGCGCCGCCTGCACTCCAGACTTCTTCCTGTTCGATGGCAAATTCAGCCTCGTATATCGCGGGCAATTCGATGCCAGCCGTCCAGGCAATGGAATTCCCGTAACAGGCCACGACCTGAGAGCGGCGTTGGACCTGGTGCTTGCAGGAAAACCCGTCCCCACAGACCAGCGCCCCTCAATCGGCTGCAACATCAAGTGGAAGGCGTGAAGCGGCGAGTCAGCGGGTTAACGGCCCCATCGCTGACTTGCTAACTCGCTGTCTTGCTGACTTGCTCCTTACAGCGCCAACCCCTTCAAATACTCGCGAAACTTATCGGCAAACTCCGGTCGCTTGAGCGCAAACTCAACCGTCGCCTGCAGCATTCCGAATTTGTCACCGGCGTCGAAGCGCTTGCCCTCAAACGTATACCCGAACACCTTCTGCTCTTTGACGAGGGCGAGGATGCCGTCAGTGAGTTGAATCTCTCCGCCTGCGCCGGGCTTGGTCTGCTCGAGCAATTCAAATACGCGCGGCGTGAGCACATAGCGACCAATGATGGCCTGCTTCGAAGGGGCATCTTCGAATTTTGGCTTCTCCACCATGCCCGTGCAGTCGTAGATCCGCGGATTCGCGGGATCAGGCGATCCGGCGAGAACGCCATAGGCGCTGATGCCGGGGCCTTCGATGGTCATGGTAGCGAGCACCGAGCCGCCGCGCTCATCGAAGACGTCGAGCATCTGTTTGAGACACGGCGGATCGGCATCGATCACGTCGTCGGGCAGAATGACGGCGAAAGGCTCGTCGCCGACCAGGTCTTTGGCGCAGAGCACGGCGTGCCCCAAACCAAGCGGCTCCTTCTGGCGCACGTAGCTGATGCGGGCGAGCGCGGCAACACCGCGCGAGACGGCGAGCAGTTCGCTCTTGCCGCGGCGCTCGAGCGTGGCGTCCAGCTCGAAGCTGTGGTCGAAGTGGTCCTCCATGGCGCCCTTGCCACGGCCCGTGACGATGATGATGTGCTCAATGCCCGAGGCGATGGCCTCTTCAACACCGTACTGAATGATGGGCTTGTCGACGAGGGCGAGCATCTCCTTGGGGATGACCTTGGTGGCAGGCAAAAAGCGCGTACCCAATCCGCCCGCGGGAAAGACTGCCTTCCGAACTTGATTGCTCATGGTGATTGACCTCAGCTGATACATGGCTCAAGAGCGCGCTCGGCCACTATTTCAGCTGCCAGCATACTCCCGCATTTCGAATTGCGCCCTGACCCTTGGGTGGTAGTCAGCAGGCGGGTCGGGGCTTTCTCAAACAAACCGACGGAGCGCGGCGAATCAGAGCGCGGGAGACTCATCTCCCAGCATGGCCTCCCGAATGATTTTGATCGGCGGAAAGCCCTGCTTCAGGAATTCATTGTGAAAGTTCTCCAGCGAAAACGCCGCGCCCTGCTTCTTCTTCATATCCTCGCGCAGCTTCATAATCTGGAGCTTGCCCAGCGTGTAGTAGAGGTACGTTGGGTCGGTGGTGCCGCGCTTGGCTTCGACTTCGCCAATCTCCTTTGACTGGTAGCCCTCTTTCTGGAAAAATGCAACCGCCTCGTCGAAGGTCATGTGCCCGGTATGCATCTGGATGCCCACGATGAAGCGTGCGTTGCGCAGCAGCGCATCCTGCAGTTGGCCCAGGCGCAGGAACTTCGATTCACGCTCATCTTTCGCGCCGACCCCGGGCTGGCCGTAGCCTTCGTCAAGCATCATCTGTTCGGTGTAGTGCGCCCAGCCTTCAATATCCGTATTGGCGCCCAGCAGCTTGCGGACTTTGGTAGGTACCTGCGGTTGGAACAGGTATTGCATGTAGTGGCCAGGGTAAGCCTCGTGCACTGCGGTTGAGATGACGGTGCCGATGTTGAAGGAGTGCATGTAGCCCTCAACTTCGGCTGGGGTCATCTTGGGGTCGGGCAGTGTGACATTGAAGTAGGCCTGGGTTGAATGGGTTTCATAAGGCCCCGGCGCGTCCATGCTGGCGGTGGTTGTGGCTCGCATGAAGGGCGGAGTCTCTTCGAGTGTGGGCCGCACTTCAGAGGGAATGGTGACGATGTGGTGCGAATGAATGAAGCCGACGAGACCCTCGAAAGTGGCCCTGAACGCGTCGAGCAGGTGGTCGGGCGCAGGATGATTTGCGCCAAGTTCTTCCAGGACGGCGGGGACGTCCTTGTTCGGCTCCAGCTCCTTTGCCACCTGCTTGAAGTGTTCCTGATTCTTGCGCAGATCGGCCCAGCCAATCTCAAGCAGCTTGTCGAGCGGAGTGTCGACCATCTCGTCGTAAGCAAGCTTTTTCGAGAAGGTGTCTGCGCCAATGCGGAAGTCGCCATTGGAGCGCGGAAGGAGATCGGTCTTGAGCCAGGCGAGGTAGCTCTGGAGCTCGGCGATGACTTTTGCGTTGGTGTCGGCGAAGCGGGCCTTCAGCGTGGGATCGCTGGCGTCGGCAAAGGCAGCAGGCACGTCGTTCTGGAAAAACGAGATGATGTCCGGAAGTTGCTCGATTGCGATCTCGGTGTAGATGCGCGGAGGGTTCTTGAGGTTGACGCGCGCGGCGGCGAGAAGCGCAGGCATCTGGGCTTCGCGTGCAATCAGCGAGCGCAGACGATCGTCAGTCGGAGCGAACTTGCGCTCCATCAGGACGAAGGCTCCGTTGGCACAGGTGCTTGAATAGTTGTCGGCGTCTTTCTCCCAGGGGCGGATGGTCTCAAGGGTGAGGAGCTCCGAGCGGATGTTGGACTCGACAATCTCCAGATCCTGGAACATGGGATCGTTCGGCGGATACTGAACCAGGTGGATCTCCAGCGCCGGCTTGTTCACTACAACAAGTTTTTTAACTTGATCGGGGGTAAGCCGCCGTTGAAGAACGATCTCCCGGGCCTTGGAGATAAGCTCGTCGGTCCAGCCATCGCTTTTTTGAGCGATTCCGAGAATTGCAGGAACCCCGTCAGCAGAATATCGGACATTGAAGACGATTGTCCCATCGAAAGAGGGCTTGCGCAGACTCTTGATCGATTCAAGCATTACCAGGGTGCTCTTCAGGTCGGCCTCCTGCCTGACGATCGTCTTGCGAGAGAAGTCCTCGAGCTGATCGTCGTATTGGTGGAAACCGGCTACAGTACCGCTCGAAGGCGCGTAGCGAAAGTACACCTGGTCGAAGTACTCGTCGGAAACCTTCGCGAAACTCTGCTTCCAGTCGTCGTTCGCGGCACGAGCACTCATTGCAGTGGACATTGCAACTCCTATTGCAAGCAGAGCGAATTGCTTTTTCATGGCTCCTCGTCTCACTGGAGGGGAAATTCAAGCGCCGACCGGTGTCGGGGCCAGCATTGCCAGCACTTCGTGAATCTCGAGCAGGATTTCATCGGACCGCGTTGCCTTCAAAGGATATTTCAACAGGCCCTGCGGCGTGAACTGCGCGCCGCGCTTGGCGTTGCGTGCCACCAGGCGCATGAGCACCTGCGGATCGACCACAGCGTTTTCCATAAAACGAATCTGCAGCTCGCCGCGCTTGCGATCCACCTGGGCAATGCCAAGGCGCTCGCACTCTAGGCGAACCCCGGCGGCTTCCAGCAGAAAAACGGTCGCGTCGGGCGGCGAGCCGTATCGATCTTCAAGCTCGGCGCGGACTTCGGCGAGAGCCTGGTCGGTGGCCGCGCCGGCGATCTTCTTGTAGAGGCGCAGGCGCTGGTTCTCTTCAGGCACGTAGCTCTCGTCGATGCGCAGAGGAATGCCAAGGTTGAGGGCGGTGGCCGGTCGCTCATCGCTGGACTCGCCCTTCATCTCCTTCACCGCGGCCTCGAGCATTGACGTGTAAAGCTCGAAGCCGACAGCCTCGATGTGGCCGCTCTGCTCGCCGCCGAGCATGTTGCCTGCGCCGCGGAGTTCGAGATCGAGCGCTGCAATCTTGAAGCCCGCGCCGAGATCGCTGAACTCCTTCAGGGCTGCGAGCCGGCGGCGTGCTATCTCAGTGAGTTCAGTCTCCGGAGGGATCAGCAGGTATGCATAGGCGCGGCGATTTGACCGGCCCACACGGCCGCGAAGTTGGTAGAGCTCGCTCAATCCGTGGCGATCGGCGCGGTTAATGAGGATGGTGTTGGCAAGCGGAATATCCAGGCCGTTCTCGATGATGGTAGTGGCGACCAGCACATCGTACTCGTGGTGCATGAACGCGAGCATCACGCGCTCGAGCTCGGACTCAGGCATCTGGCCGTGGCCCACGATAACGCGCGCCGCAGGCACAAGTTCCTGAATACGCGCTGCAATCTCGTAGATAGATTCAACGCGATTGTGGACGAAGTAAATTTGGCCGCCGCGCTCAAGCTCCACTTCAACGGCTGAGCGAATAATCTTCTCATCGAACTTCGCGACCACTGTCTGAATCGCCATACGGTCTTTGGGCGGCGTCTCTATGACGCTCATGTCGCGCAAGCCTACAAGCGACATGTGCAGCGTGCGCGGAATGGGCGTGGCGCTCATGGCCAGCACATCGATCTCTTTGCGCATTTGCTTCAGGCGCTCTTTGTGGCGCACTCCGAAGCGCTGTTCTTCGTCGACCACGAGCAGGCCGAGGTCCTGGAACTTGATGTCCTTCGAAAGCAGGCGGTGCGTGCCGATGAGGATGTCGACCCTGCCGTTTTCGACTTGTTCCACGATGGCCTTCTGCTCCTTGAGCGTGCGGAAGCGCGAGATCATTTCGACCTTGATGGGGAACTGGGCGAAGCGCTTTTTGAATGTTTCAAAATGCTGGAAGCTGAGCACCGTTGTGGGCGTGAGCACGGCTACTTGCTTGCCGTCCTGTACGGCCTTGAATGCGGCGCGCATCGCGACTTCGGTTTTGCCGTAGCCGACGTCGCCGCAAAGCAGCCGATCCATCGGAGTGGTGGACTCCATGTCGTACTTGATGGCGCGGATGGCGGATATCTGATCGTCTGTTTCGTTGAAGTCGAACGAATCTTCAAACTCGCGCTGAAACTCGTTGTCTTTTGAGAAGGCATTCCCCTGCGCGGTGGTCCGCTCGGCGTAGAGCTTGAGCAACTCTCCGGCCATGTCCTGCATGGCTTTCTTCACGCGGGCCTTGGTCTTGGTCCACTGCTGCGAGCCCAGCTTGTGGAGCACAGGCGCGGGGCCAGTGTCTGTGGAGCGATACTTCTGAATCAGGTCGAGGCGCGTGAGCGGGACGTAGAGTCGCGCGGCCTCGGCAAACTCTAGAATCATGAACTCGAGTGAGAGACCATCCTGCACGATCTCTTTCAGGCCTTGGTACTGCGCGATGCCATGCTCAACGTGGACGACGTAATCGCCGACAGCGAGGTCGCGGAAATCGGAGACGAAGGCCGCCGTCTTTGATCGCTTGCGCTCCGGCCGGGCCTGCACGTCAGCCTCGTCCGAAAGATCGTTCGCCCCAAAGAGAACGATATTCGCATCCTGAAAACTGACACCTGCGGCGAGTGGTGTGCGAACGATCGTGGGCACGCGCAGATCGCCGGAGAGATAGCTGGCCTCGTCGAGCACGGTCTCGCCAGGTTGCGGGTTGCGGCTGCCGAGGCGATAGGGAATCTGGTATTCGCGCAGGACGGTGGCAAGGCGCTCGACATCGCCGATGTGCGGAGCGGCGAGGATAGTCCGCGTGTCGGCGGCCATCAGGTTACGCAACTGCTCAGTGAGCGCGGGGATTGAGCCGTGGAAGCGCAAAGTGGGGCGCGTTGGCAGCTCGATTTCGCCAAGGGTCGTGTCCTGGTCGAGAACATCGATCACGCCGAGTTGATCGAGATCGAGGCCGGGATGCGAATCGAGGCTGGCCTGCAGAATCTCGGGGCGAAGATAGATGTCTTCCGGTGTAAGGAGCGAGCCAATCGCGGAGCGCTCGTGGCGCTGCTCCACCTTGTTCCACCAGCGTTCGATCTGGTTGCGAACCAGGCCAGGCTCCTCGACGAAGAGCATGCACTTGGGAAGCAGAGTGAGCAGGGACTTGTGAGCGCCTGCCACGGCGGCAAAGAACTCCCAGCCGGGGAAAACGCTTACGCCTCCGGCAGCGGCCATTTCGGCGGCCATTTCCTCGTCTTCGCCTTCGACGCGCTGCTTGTTGAGCCGCGTGTGAACGGCGGCAAGCAGATGCTCGGTGACAGGGGTCTCAGTCAACGGCAGCAGTTCAGCTTGATCGAGCGAAGACTGTGAGCGCTGCGTCTCGGGGTCAAACTTGCGAATGGTCTCAATCTCGTCGCCAAAAAACTCGACGCGCACTGGACGGTCGAACTCGGGCGAGTAGACGTCGAGTATGCCGCCACGCCGCGTGAAGTGGCCGGGCATCTCCACCAGGTCCATGCGCGTGTAGCCCACTCCGGCAAGGTGCGCAGTGAGCATTTCAATGTCGACCTCTTCGCCGCGGCGAAGTGTGACGGCGAGCCCGGCGTAGTAATCGCGATCGAAGAGTCGAAGGGCCGCAGACTCGACAGGTGCGATAAGGATGGAGACGGCGCCGGTAGCGAGCTTCCACAGGGCGGAGGCGCGCTGCTCCTGCACGTCGGGGTGCGGCGAGAGGTTCTCAAATGGAAGCACGTCGTGAGCCGGTAGCCGTACCACTTGCGCCGGATCGATAGCGCCGGTTAGCTCGCAGCCGGCCTTCAGCATGGGCTCGAGAGCCTCCGCTGCCTTGTTGTCGGAGACGACCACCACGACCGGCTGACGGGCAGCGCGCGCCATCAGTGGTATGTAGATCGCGCGGGCAGTGGAGGTGAGGCCGGAGACACGCCGCCGCCCCGCACCAAGGCTGAGATGCCTTCGTACGCGATCAAACGCGGAGGAGTGCTCCAGTTCCGCAAATACATCGCGGACAAACGGGAGAATCATGCATCCTCAGTTTAACAGTGGAGGCGATGGACAATGGGACGGACTGGAAGTGTCGAGATTCACTGGGCGGAGAGCGCGGCGGGGGCGTGACTCTGACGGCGGACGGAGGCGATTACGGCGCCGACGACGAGCAAGCCGGCGAGGGAGCAAAGCCCAGCGGCATAGCTGTGGGTGCGGTCAAGGAGCCAGCCCATTGCTGAGGGGCCGACAAAGCCGCCGAGAACGCCGATGGAGTTGACGGTGGCGATGGCGGGGCCGGCAACGCGCGCGCTCATGTGGCCGGTAGAAGCGCTCCAGAAAAGAGGAAGCGCTGCGTAAGCTCCGATGGCGGCAAGGGAGAATCCGGCCAGCGAAAGCGAAAGGTTGTGGGCGAAACCGGCGACGGCGAAGCCGACGGCGGAGACGAGGATGAGCCTGCCGAGCCAACTTCGGCCCATGAGGCGGCTGAGGAGCAGCATCGCGAAGCTGCTCAGGCCATAGGGGATCACGGCCCACCAGCCGCTGGCAGTGGCGGATACGCCCTCGGCGACAAGCATCTTGGGCAGCCAGAAGTTGAGGCCATAGAACGCAGAGTTGAGCGTGAAATAGATCAAGGCATCGAGAGCCACACGCGCGACGAGGGGGCGGGTGACGAGGTGGCGGGCTGCCGGCTGCTCGCTGCCTTCGCCCGCATCGAGTTCGCGCAGAAGAGTCTCTTTCTCTTCCGATGAAAGCCAGCGGACAACGCGGGGTGAGTCAGCAAGGAGAAACCAGGCGAGGACACCGAGAAGGACCGCGGGCGCGCCCTCGAGAAGGAAGAGCCACTGCCAGCCGCGAAAGTTGGCCAGGTGATCGAGAAGAAGAATGTGCGCGGAGATGGGCGAGCCGATGGAGTTGCAGACAGGCAGAGCGAGAAGAAAGAGCGCCATGGTACGCGCGCGGATTGACCGCGGCAGCCAGAGGGTGAGGTAGTAGATGACGCCGGGAAAGAAACCGGCCTCGACGACGCCGAGCAGGCAGCGCATGACAAGGTAGTCGGCGCGGGCGTGAACAAACGCGGTCGAAACGGTGACGAGGCCCCAGGTGAAGACGAGTGAAGCGAGCCAGCGGCGGGCTCCGATGCGCGCGAGCATCAGGTTGGCGGGAACCTCGCAGAGGCAGTAGCCAATGAAGAAAATACCGGCAGCAACGCCATAAAAGCTGTCGGAGATGCCGAGGTCGCGGTTCATTGTGAGCGCGGCAAAGCTGATATTCACACGGTCGAGGAAGGCGACCATGTAGAGCAGCATGAGAAACGGCATCAGGCGCAACGCGATCTTGCGGTGGAGAGGGCTCGTGGCTGGAGTTTGGGAGAGGGCCATGAGTGGAGTCACATGGACCGTATCCCGAGCGGCTTGGAGTTGGCAACAGAAGAAAGCGGTTCGCGGCCTCGCGAACGCCGCAATTGCAGACGCCGCGGCAAAGGCGGTCCTATTCAGTGCCGGAGTGGCCGACGTAGACCTGCTGCGGAGCGGTCACCAGCAGGCCCAGCCCTTCAACCTTCAGCTTGAGCGATTCAACAGCGGGCTTGCGATCGAGACG